>FWWL01000068.1_pt1 | contig 259403 bp, 219 predicted proteins | sample 2228331 | NCBI WGS metagenome assembly FWWL01 (sample SAMEA103939775, study PRJEB20133) | metagenome | reverse complement strand
CTTCCGGGCGATGCTTCTTGCTCGGCATTCCATGTCTCCTTCGTAATCCAAAATATCATCAATTTTGGACCACTCAGAAGGGGGCAGATCAGCGCCTGCCGCGTCCAGCGTTGGCTGTGGTGTGGTTCGTGGCGGGCGGTTTGGGGATAATCGCGCTCCACACGCTTTACCGCCACGGGTTTGCCGCCGTGGCCGGAAGCGATTTTGTTACGGCAGGGCTGGCGCAGCGACTGGGATGGATCGCGCTTGTGGGTGGCGCGGGCACGGTGCTGTGGTGGCGCTATCCGCAGGACCGTGCGGGAAAGCTGGGGTCGCCGGTTTTGGCCGCAGCAGCCGCACTGCATGTGCTGGTCTACAGTCTGGTGCTGCACAATCCCTTGTGGAGCGCGCAGCATGTCGGCGTTTTGCCGGTTCTGAATCTGCTCATCCCACTGTTCGCCGCGCTGCCGCTTGCGCTCTTGCTGTTGCAGCACTGTTGCGCAGTCTTGGCGGGGGCGGTGGGCAGGATCATGCAGCCGGTGCTCATGGTGTCCGTGATCATGTTCTGCTGGGCCAGCCTGCGGCAGTCGTTCCACGGGACGTTGCTGGTGGCGCCGGGGGTAAGCGATGCCGAAGACATCCTGCGCTCGATCCTTGGTATCGCGTTGGCTATCGCGTTCCTGCTCTGGGGCATCCGCAGCGGCCGGCGCGACTGGCGACTGGCTTCGCTGGGCCTGATGCTGGCGGCGGTGGTGAAAGTCTTCGTGTTCGATGCTTCGGGACTTGAGGGCTTGCTGCGGATCGGCAGTTTCGTGGCGCTCGGCTTCAGCCTGATCGGCATCGGCTGGCTCTACAGCCGCCAGCTTCGCGCGCAGGGGCCAATGGCGGATTGATATATCGAGTTCGCCTGCTCTCACGAGGCAGGCAGACCTGCGCCGGCAGCGGGTGGGAGAATGGTAGCGGAGGAGGGACTCGAACCCCCGACACGCGGATTATGATTCCGCTGCTCTAACCTGCTGAGCTACTCCGCCATCCGATGCGGAACCTTGGAAGTCCGCAAGACAGGGCGCGCTCCTAACCAAGGCGGGGCTTGCGGTCAACCGGCTTTTGGCGAGATTCCCGGCCTTGCCAAAATACCGCCGACGGTTGCGGCGCAAGGACGATGGCAGAAGCCTGGCCGATCGCCCAAAGACCAAGCAAAACCGCAGGTGACAGCGGCGCCCCGGCCTGCCAACAGGGCTGCATGCGCACGACCCATGATGAAGCGACTGTCCGTCTCTATCACCTTGCCGATGGGCCTGACGGCGGCGCGGCGGAAACGCTGTGCTACGCCCCGCTGTGGCGCGCGCTGGAACTTGCCGCAGCGCAGCCGGAAGACATCCAGGCCGACCTGTTTATCGCCACGGACAACGATGTGGTGGCCTATCTCGACCTTGTCGGCGGCGCTGGTTAGACCGCTTCACCGGCAGCACGGCCGCTGGCCCATGCCCACTGGAAGTTGTAGCCACCCAGCCAGCCGGTCACGTCCACGGCTTCGCCAATTGCATAGAGGCCGGGGACTTTGCCGGCCTCCATGGTCTTTTGCGAAAGGGCGCGGGTGGAAATGCCGCCTGCGGTCACTTCTGCCTTGACATAGCCTTCGGTCCCGTTCGGGCTGAACGGCCAACGGGCAAGCAGGTCCATCGCCGTGCGCAGGGCGCCATCGCGGCAGTTGCCGAGTTCGCCCGCGATGCCGAGCCGCACGGCAAGCGCATCGGCCAGGCGTTCGGGCAGGCGCCTTGCCAGCACGCTGCGCAGCCCCGCGCGCGGGCGTTCGCGTTTTTCGGCCAGCAGCCAATCGGGGTCGGCATCGGGCAGGAAATCGACATGGATCGGCGTGCGATGCTGCCAGTATGATGATACCTGAAGCATGGCTGGGCCGGAAAGGCCACGGTGCGTGAACAGCGCCGCTTCGCGGAAGGCGGTCTTGCCCCAGTGCGCCGTGACATCCGCCGCTACACCCGACAATGAACGGAACAGGGTTTCATCCTCCCCCAGCGTGAACGGGACCAGCGCCGGGCGGGTCTGGACAACCGGCAGGCCGAAGCGCCGGGCGATGTCGTGGGCAAAGCCGGTCGCGCCCATCCTGGGGATAGACAAACCGCCGGTCGCCAGCACCAGCGCCGGAGCGAGATGTTCGGCACCATCGAGGGTTATCCGGTAAAACCCGTCGGCATGGTCGAGCGCGGAGACGGGCTGTCCGAAGGCGAAGGTTACCCTGCCATCGCGGCATTCGCCCATCAGCATGTCCACGATCTGCCGGGCCGAACCATCGCAGAACAGTTGCCCCAGCGTCTTTTCATGGAAGGCGATGCCGTGGCGGTTGACCAGCGCCACGAAATCCACCGCAGTATAACGCGCAAGAGCTGAGCGGGCAAAATGCGCGTTTTCCGACAGGTAGCGATCGGCAGCCGTGTGGATATTGGTGAAGTTGCAGCGCCCGCCACCGGATATCAGGATCTTCTTGCCCGGTTGATCGGCGTGATCGACCAGCAAGACCCGCCGCCCGCGCTGCCCGGCGGTAAGCGCCGCCATGAGCCCCGCCGCGCCCGCGCCAAGTACGATGGCATCGTATCGGGTGGCGCTCACGCCAGCAACTGCGCGGCCAGGGCTTCGGCCACCTTGATCCCGTCGACTGCTGCGGAAAGGATGCCGCCTGCATAGCCCGCGCCTTCACCCGCAGGGTATAGGCCGCGTGTGTTGAGGCTCTGGCAATCCCGCCCGCGCGTGATGCGCACCGGCGATGAGGTGCGCGTTTCCACCCCGGTCATCACAACGTCGGGGTGATCGTAACCGGGCACCATGCGCCCGAAGGCGGGCAGCGCCTCGCGCATTGCGTCGATCACATAAGAAGGGAGGCATGCGTCGAGCGCGGTCAGATGCACGCCGGGCTGATAGCTGGGGGTCACGCTGCCGAAATCGGTCGAAGGCTGACCGGCCAGGAAATCGCCCAGCTTCTGCCCCGGCGCCTTGTAGTTGCGGCCGCCTGCTTCGAAGGCGAGGCTCTCCCAGTGGCGCTGGAACGCAACGCCCGCCAGCGGGCCGCCGGGATAATCGCGGCCGGGGTCGATATCGACGACAATGCCCGAATTGGCGTTGAACTCCGCGCGCGAATACTGGCTCATCCCGTTGGTGACGACGCGGCCTTCCTCGCTCGTCGCGGCAACCACGCGCCCGCCGGGGCACATGCAGAACGAATAGACGGTGCGCCCGTTCGACGCCTTGTGCGAAAGCGAATAGGCCGCCGGGCCAAGGATGGCATTGCCCGCGTTCGGGCCATAGCGAGCCTTGTCGATCCACCCTTGGGGGTGTTCGATGCGCACACCGATGGCAAAAGGCTTGGCTTCGATATGCACGCCCCGGTCGTGCAGCACTTGAAAGGTATCGCGCGCCGAATGGCCGACCGCCATGATGACATGGCGTGCGGACAGAAATGAACCGTCCGAAAGATGCAGCCCGGCAAGCTGGCGGATGCCATCGGCGCCGGTTTCCACCGCGAAATCTTCCACCCGCGTCTGGAAGCGGTATTCGCCGCCCAGCTTTTCGATGGTTTCGCGCATCGACATGACCATGGTGACAAGGCGGAAAGTGCCGATGTGGGGGTGGGCTTCGGTCAGGATGTCGGCAGGGGCGCCGGCCTTGACGAACTCGACCAGCACCTTGCGCCCCAGATGGCGCGGATCCTTGATCCGGCTGTAGAGCTTGCCGTCGGAAAAGGTGCCTGCGCCGCCTTCGCCGAACTGCACGTTGGATTCAGGGTCCAGCACCGATTTGCGCCACAGACCCCAGGTGTCCTTGGTGCGTTCGCGCACGGCCTTGCCGCGTTCGATGATGATCGGCTTCAGCCCCATCTGCGCCAGGATCAGCGCGGCCAGCAGCCCGCACGGCCCGGCGCCGATCACCACCGGCCGTTCGCCCTGCCATCCTGCGGGCGCCATGGCCGGAAAGCGGTAGGTGAGGTCCGGGGTTGCGCGGATGTTGAGATCATCGGCGTGCGCAGCCAGAATCCGCGCTTCATCGCACACCACGCAATCGACCACATAGGTCAGCAGGATCGCATGCTTCTTGCGCGCATCGTTGCCGCGGCGGAAGATCTGGAAGCGTTCAAGCGCATCGGGCGCGATGCCAAGCCGTGCACAGATGGCCGCCGGAAGATCATCGGCGGTGTGGTTCAGCGGGAGTTTGAGTTCATTGATGCGCAACATGGCGCCGCCCTAGCGAAAACGCGCGGGCAGCGCCACATCTGCGGCACAGGTGCCTTGCCGATCAGGCGGCGAAAGGCCCGGCAAAGGCAATTTCGCCAACCGGCTTGCGATCGCTGATGATTTCGCGCTCGCGCAGGCTATCGGGCAGTTGTGCCGGGTCGCCCTTGCGGCCGATCACGAAGGCCATTTCGACACGGAAGCCTTCGGGCAGGTTGAGCACTTGCGCGGCCTTTTCAAAGTCCACCCCGGTCATGCCATGGGTATGATAGCCCATGTGCAGCGCCTGAAGCGCGGCGCTGGCCCATGCCGCGCCGGTATCGAAGCTGTGGCTGTGGTTCGGGTTGTTCCCCTTGTCCGACCGCATGTATTCGTCCGAAACCGCGAACACCAGCACGCTGGCGTTCTTGGCCCAGTCCTGGTTGAACGGCACCAGCGCCGAAAGGAACGCCGCGAAATTGGCATCGCCCCTGTGGGCATAGGCAAAGCGCCAAGGCTGATAGTTATAGGCGCTGGCAGCCAGCCCGGCGGCTTCGAAAATCACGTCGAGATCGGCCTGCGGCACGGCGGAACCATCGAAGGCGCGCGGGCTCCAGCGATCGACGATGATCGGCAGCACGCGCGGGGAAGCAGTACGGGTCATTGGGTTCTCCTTGGGATGAATTGCGGGGGGGGGGGGAGGGATCAGGCCGCGTCGACAAGGACGAGTTCGGCGTCTTCGAGCGCGGTGACGACGATTTCGGTCACGCCGGTAAGGGCAACCCCATCGCGTGCACTGGCCTCTACATTGCCGATCCGCACCTTGCCGGTTGCGGGAACGAGATAGGCGTGGCGATCGGCCGTCAGCTCATAGCGTACGGTGTCGCCAGCCTTCACCGTTGCCCCCAGAACGCGGGCGTTGGCGTTGATCGGCAGAACGTCGGCATCGCCCGCAATTCCTGAAGCGAGCGGGATGAAGCGCCCTCCGGTCTTGTCGTTGGCGCGGCTCTCCCTGGGGAAGGGGCGCGCGCCCCAGCCCGGTGCATGGCCGCCGCGATCCGGCATGATCCAGATCTGGAACAGGCGGGTTTCCTCGTCCTCCAGATTGTATTCCGAATGGCGGATGCCGGTTCCGGCGGACATGACCTGAACATCACCCGCTTCGGTCCGGCCTTCGTTGCCCAGGCTGTCGCGGTGGGTGATCGCGCCTTTGGTGACATAGGTGATGATCTCCATGTCGCGGTGAGGGTGGGGCGGAAAGCCGCTTTTGGGCGCGATGACATCGTCGTTCCACACCCGCAGCGCGCCCCAGGTGGTCCGGGCCGGATCGTGGTATTCACCGAAGGAAAAGTGGTGGTGGGCATCCAGCCAGCCATGGTTGGCCGCGCCAAGCGTAGCAAAGGGCCGCAGTTCGATGTGGGCCGTCGGGGCATGGGGCGGGGCCTGGCCGGTGGCGGATGTTTCCAGTGTCCGGGTCATCGTGGCATCTCCTGTGCGGGCTGCTTGAGCCGTTGCGATGGATGCTGGATAGCGGTTGCAGTCCAATCTGATAATTGCGACAAAATCATTCAGAATGTTCGTAGTATTTGAACATACTGGTCAAGGGGCGGCAGAAGGACAGGCTCGATGGACATTGGCCAACCAACGCTCGATCAGTTGCGGCTGTTCCTGGCTGTCGTCGATGAAGGCAGCTTCAATGCGGCGGCGCGCAAGCTGGGGCGGGCGATTTCAGCGGTAAGCTATGGCATCGCCACGCTGGAGGGGCAGCTTGGCGTCACCCTTTTCGCGCGCGAAGGGTCGAAAAAGCCGGTGCTCACCGATGCCGGAAAGGCCATGCTGGCGCAGGCCCGCGCCGTGGCCGATCAGGTCGATGCGCTGGTTTCGGGCGTGCGCAGCTTCCACCAGGGGCTTGAGGCGGAACTGGGGCTGGCGATCGACGTGATGTTTCCCACCGCCTTGCTCGCGCAGGTGCTGCGCACGTTCCAGCAGCAATTCCCGACGGTGCAGTTGCGCCTGCATGTCGAGGCGCTGGGCGCGATTGGCGCGCTGGTACAGGACGGTGCGGCGCAGCTTGGCATTGGCGGCCCGGAACTGGTGGCCATGCCCGGCCTTGAACGCCTTGCCATCGGCGCGGTCGAACTTCTCCCCGTTGCAGCGCCGTCGCACCCTCTGGCGCGCATGCACCCGATCCTGCCGGGCGAAGCGCGCAAGCACCGCCAACTGGTGCTGACCGACCGTTCGCGGCTGACGGAAGGGCAGGATTTTTCCGTGCTTGCGGCGAGTACCTGGCGCCTTGGCGATCTGGGTGCGCGTCATGCGCTGCTGCGCGAAGGGATCGGCTGGGGCAACATGCCGCGCCATCTCGTGGCGGCAGACCTTGCGGCGGGGCGGCTGGTACAGCTTGCGCTGCCCGAAGCGCCCGGAGTCGATTACGGGCTGCACGCGCTGTGGCGCCGGGATTGTCCGCCCGGTCCGGCCCGCGCATGGCTGCTCGACGCGCTCAGGGCGGCACTGTCAGGCTGATCGTTGTCAGGCTGATCGCTCCGGCATTGCGCTTGCGATCATTCGGCCTTGATGATCTTCGCCAGCAAGGCATCGACCTGCACCTGCGCGCCCGTAACCGCGTGAAGCTCTGCCACCGTACCGTCGAACGGAGCGGTGAGCGCGTGCTCCATCTTCATCGCTTCGAGCACGAGAAGTTTCTGCCCCTTCGTCACCGATTGCCCGGCGGAAACGTCGACGGCGATGATCCGCCCCGGCATAGGGGAAAGGATGGCCCCGTCCGAAGCGCCGCCGCCGGGGCCGCCTTCGGTGCGGGCAAGGCGCATGATGAAGCGTTCGCCGTTTTCATCGATGCTAGTCGCGGACGCGGGGGGCCATTGGTCGATCGCGGGTTCATCGCCCAGCGCCGTGTCATAACCACGCCCGAACTGGTCGGTCAGCCGTACATTGCGGCGTGGCGGCGCGTTGAGCCGGAAGCCGCTCTGGCTTGTCCACGGCCAACCGCCGGGCGTGCCTGCCAGCCGCATCGCGGCCAGCGCCAGCCCTTGCGCCGAAGGTTCGGGCCGCGCAGTCAGCGTATCGAGCGTGCGGTCAATCAGCCCGGTGTCGAAAGCACCTGTGGCAAAGGCGGTGTGGCCCAGCAGGCGCCACAGAAAACCGCTGTTGGTGACCAGCGGCCCTACAACACCTTCCTCCAGCGTTTCGCGCAGCGCGGCGATGGCTTCGGCGCGGGTATCGCGGTGGACGATGACCTTGGCGATCATCGGATCGTAGAACGGCGTTATCTGCGCACCGGCTTCAACGCCGGTGTCGATCCGTGCGCGGTAGTGGGGAAAATGGAAATCGGCGATCTTCCCGATGCTCGGCAGGAACCCGCGCGCCGGATCTTCGGCATAGAGCCGTGCCTCCATGGCCCAGCCGGTGATGGCCAGATCCTCCTGCCGCTTTGGCAGCGGTTCCCCGCTCGCCACGCGCAATTGCCATTCCACCAGATCGACGCCGGTCACTTCTTCGGTCACCGGGTGTTCCACCTGCAACCGCGTGTTCATTTCCATGAACCAGATGCGGTCCGCGCGCAGCCCGTCGCTGCCATCGGCGATGAACTCGATGGTGCCCGCGCCTTCATAGTCCACCGCTTTGGCTGCCCTCACGGCAGCGGCGCACACCGCTTCGCGCGTTGCTTCGTCCATGCCGGGGGCAGGGGCCTCTTCGATCACCTTCTGGTGGCGGCGCTGGAGCGAGCAATCGCGCTCGAACAGGTGGACGACGTTGCCGTGGCTGTCTCCAAAGACCTGCACTTCGATGTGCCGGGGCGAGAGGATGTACTTTTCGATCAGAACGCGATCATCGCCAAAGGCCGATGCAGCCTCGCGGCGGCATGACGCCAGCGCCCCGGCAAAGTCCGCGGCGGCATCCACCCGCCGCATGCCCTTGCCGCCGCCGCCTGCCACGGCCTTGATCAGCACGGGATAGCCGATGACATCGGCCTCCGCCTGCAACCGCTCAGCCGACTGGTCCTCGCCCAGATAGCCGGGTGTCACTGGCACCCCGGCGGCGATCATCCGCGCCTTGGCCGCATCCTTCAGGCCCATGGCCGTGATCGACGCTGGTTTAGGCCCGACCCACACCAGCCCTGCATCGAGCACGGCCTGCGCAAAACCGGCATTCTCGGACAGGAAACCGTAGCCGGGATGAATCGCCTCGGCCCCGGTGGCCAGTGCGGCAGCGATGATCCGGTCCCCCAACAGATAGCTTTCGCGTGCGGGCGATGGCCCGATGTGCACTGCCGCGTCGGCCGAACGTACATGCAGCGCCCCGGCATCGGCGTCCGAATAGACCGCCACCGTGCGGATGCCGAGCCGCCGCGCGGTGCGGATCACCCGGCAGGCGATTTCGCCGCGATTGGCGATGAGCAGGGATTTGATCATTGCCGTCACATCCTGAACACGCCGAACGCCGGGCGTTCGGGGATGGGCGTTTGCAAGCAGGCTTCCAGTGCCAGCCCCAGCACATCCCGCGTCTGCACCGGGTCTATCACCCCATCGTCCCACAGCCGCGCCGTGGCGTAATAGGGGTTGCCTTCGTCCTCGTACTTCTGGCGGATCGGGGCCTTGAACGCCTCGGCCTGTTCCGGCGTCCACGTATCCGCATCGCGGTGGACCGTGGCCAGCACGCTGGCGGCCTGTTCCCCGCCCATCACGCTGATCCGCGCGTTGGGCCAGGTAAACAGGAAGCGCGGCGAATAGGCCCGGCCACACATGCCATAGTTGCCTGCGCCAAAGCTGCCGCCGATGATGACGGTGATCTTGGGCACTTGCGCCGTGGCCACGGCAGTCACCAGCTTGGCACCGTGCTTGGCGATGCCTTCGGCTTCGTACCTGCCGCCGACCATGAACCCGGAAATGTTCTGCAGGAACAGCAGCGGAATGCGCCGCTGGCAGGCCAGTTCGATGAAGTGCGCGCCCTTTTGCGCGCTTTCCGAAAACAGCACGCCGTTGTTGGCCAGAATCGCCACCGGAAGGCCGTGGATATGGGCAAAGCCACAGACCAGCGTCGTGCCGTACAGCGCCTTGAATTCGTGAAACGCGCTGCCATCGACGATCCGCGCGATCACTTCGTGGACATCGTAGGGCGCACGCACATCGTCCGGGATGATCGCGTAAAGGTCTTGCGCGGGGTACGCCGGCGGCACGCTTTCGCGCCGCGCAACGCCCGCATCGCTTGCCGGTCCAAGGTGCGAGACAATATCGCGCACGATGGTCAGGGCATGCTCGTCGTTATCGGCCAGATGATCGACGACGCCGCTCCTGCGCGCGTGCAGATCGCCTCCGCCCAGCGCCTCGGCGGTGATTTCCTCCCCCGTCGCGGCCTTGACCAGCGGGGGGCCTGCCAGAAAGATCGTGCCCTGATCCCGCACGATCACCGTTTCGTCGGCCATCGCCGGAACATAGGCGCCACCTGCCGTGCAACTGCCCATGACGGCTGCAACCTGGGGAATGCCAAGCGCACTCATGTTTGCCTGATTGTAGAAGAAGCGGCCAAAGTGATCGCGGTCGGGGAAGACTTCCGCCTGATTGGGCAGGTTTGCGCCGCCGCTGTCCACCAGATAGAGGCACGGCAGGCGGTTTTCCTGCGCGATGTCCTGCGCGCGCAGGTGCTTCTTCACCGTCATCGGGAAATAGGTGCCGCCCTTGACCGTCGCATCGTTGGCAAAGACCATGCACTGGCGCCCCGATACCCGCCCGATCCCGGCGATGATGCCCGCGCCGGGCACTTCATCGTCATACATGCCGTTCGCGGCAAGCTGGCCCACTTCCAGAAACGGCGATCCGGGGTCAAGCAGCCGCTCCACCCGGTCGCGCGGCAGCAGCTTGCCCCGGCTGACATGGCGTTCCCGGCTGCGCGGATCGCCGCCCAGCGCCGCTTGGGCCACGCGCGCGCGCAAGTCTTCTGCCAGCGCGCGGTTATGCGCCGCGCGTGCCTGCGCCTGTTCCGATGCGAGGTCGAGGGACGTGGGCAGGACCGGCGCGCTCATGCCTGGTTTCCGATCAGTTCACGCCCGATCAGCATGCGGCGGATTTCGTTGGTGCCAGCGCCAATATCCAGCAGCTTGGCATCGCGCAGAAAGCGTTCCACCGGCCAGTCCCTGGTATAGCCCGCGCCGCCCAGCGCCTGCACGGCTTCGCCCGCCACGCGAAAGGCGTTTTCGCTGGCCAGCAGGATCGCCCCGGCCGCATCGAACCGCGTCGTGTGCCCGGCATCGCAGGCCCTTGCCACTGCATAGACATAGGCGCGGGCAGACTGGATCGCCACGTACATGTCCGCCACCTTCGCCTGCATCAGTTGAAACGAACCGATAGGCTGGCCAAACTGGCGGCGTTCGCGGACATAGGGGATCACCACGTCAAGGCATGCCTGCATGATGCCGATCTGCATCCCGGCCAGCACCACGCGTTCGTAATCCAGCCCGCTCATCAGCACGCCGACCCCGCCGTTGAGCGGCCCCATCACCGCTTCGGCGGGAACGAAACAGTCGTCGAACACCAGTTCGCAGGTCGGGCTGCCGCGCAGGCCCATCTTGTCGATCTGCTGGCCGATGGAAAAGCCGGCCATGCCCTTTTCGATCAGGAACGCGGTAATGCCGCGGCTGCCCGCATCGGGCGCGGTCCTGGCATAGACCACCAGCGTATCGGCAAACGTGCCATTGGTGATCCAGAACTTGGTGCCGTTGAGCCGGAAGCCGCCGGGGACGGCATCGGCGCGCAGTTTCATCGACACGACATCCGAGCCGGCACCCGCTTCGGACATGGCAAGGCTGCCGACATGTTCGCCGGAGATGAGCCGGGGCAGGTACTTTGCCTTCTGCTCGGCATTGCCCCAGCGCCGGATCTGGTTGATGCACAAGTTGGAATGGGCACCATAGGAAAGCCCCACAGAGCCGGATGCGCGGCTGATTTCCTCCACCGCGATCACATGGTCGAGGTAGCCCAGGCCAAGCCCGCCAAGGTCTTCCTCCACGGTGATGCCGTGCAGCCCCAGCGCGCCCATCGGCTCCCACAGCTCGCGCGGGAAACGGTCTTCGCGGTCGATCGCCGCGGCCAGCGGCATGATCTGTTCATCGGCAAACCGCCCGGCCGCCTCGCGGATCATCTGGGCGGTTTCGGTCAGGCCGAAATCGAAATCGGGCGTTGCGCGCATCGGGGGCATCCTCATCCTCAATCCTGACGCGATCCTATCATTGCGCGATTAGGCATCAAAATTGATTTATGGGCGCATTTGTCATAGATTTTACCTATGATAAAACGTGCCCAGTTGCGCCAGTTCCTTGCGCTTGTCGAAACCGGCAATTTCACCCGCGCGGCAGAGCGGCTGGGCGTGGCGCAGCCTACGCTTTCGGCAACCATCGCCGAACTGGAACGCATGGCCGGAACACGCCTGTTCCAGCGGGAGAGGCGGCAGGTGCGCCTTACCGCCGCCGGGGCACGGCTGGTAACCCACGCGCGGGCGATAGAGCGGGAGTTTCGCGCCGCCGAAGCCGCATTCACTGCCGCCGCGCCTGCGCCGCTCGCCCCGCTGCGGCTGGGGGTTCTCCCCTCGATCGCCACAGCGCAGATCGCCGCCGTTGCGCGCGGCTGGACCGGGCCGGAACCGCTGACGCTCGCCGAAGGCAGCGATGCCGAGCTGCGGCGCAAGCTGGGAGAAGGGCAGGTCGATGCCATCATCACCCTGCTGCGGCCCGAAGATGCTGTCCGTCCGTCGCTCACGCTGCTGGAGGAAGGCTACCGCTTGATCTTGCCGGAAGGCCACGCGCTGGCCGGGCGGGCAGAGGTTGCAGCAAGCGATATCGCGGCAGAAACGATGATCGCGCGCCGCAGTTGCGAGATTCTGGCGGAAACCAGCCGCTGGTTCACCCAGCGCGGGGTGCGTCCGCCGTTCTTCCTGCGCTCTGCCAATGACGACCGTTGTCTCGAAATGGTGCGTGCGGGGATGGGGGTGACAACCGCGCCGCAATCGTTGATGCGTCCGGGCCTCGTCGCGGTGCCGCTGGTCGATTACGATTTTCGGCGCAGGCTGGGCCTGCTGGCGGGGCGTGAGCGGGCGGATCTTGTGGCGGCCGAGGGTCCGCTCGGCCGCGCGTGCGGGGCGGCGTTCCCCGGCTACCGCGCGGCGTAGAGCAAACGTCCTTCGCCCATCCTGTCAAGAATGGTGCTTATATCCTCGTTTGAAAAGGCAAAACAGCCCTGGCTGCGCCCGATCCGGCCATAGTCCCGCGCCATCGCCGGATCGACATAGCTGGCGGCGTGGATCACGATCGCGCGTTCCATCGCGGCACTGTTGGCTTCTTCCAGGCCAATCAGGCGGCGCGAACGGCCATGCTTTCCGGTATAGACCGTGCCGGTAAGATAGGCGCCGGGGCTGGAAGCGTTGGAGCCGACGCGGTTGGAAAAACGCCGTGCCCAGCCGCTGTTTTCCGGGTCCGAACCACTGCCGTGGGAAACGAGGTGCGACGACACGAGCTTGCCACCGGCAACGTCCACCAGATGAAAGCGCGTTTCGCGCGAAGCCTTTGAAAAATCGACGAGACCCACCAGGTCACGATGGCGGATATGGGCGGAATGGGCATCAAGCGCGGCAACCGCCCGTTGCACCAGCAGCGGTGGTGCCGGCTGTTCGAACGGCGAAAACCGCAGCGGACGCGGCGGCTGTACGGCATGGGCAACCTGCCCGCCGACCACGACACTACCGATAGATGCCGCCAGCGCGCCCAGAAACCGGCGCCGGTCCGATGCCATTGTGCGAAACCCCGAAGACCCGTCAGATAGGCCCATTGTGGTGCGGGCGGGGTGGCGCGCGCAAGAGGGCGCGGCCACCCTTGCGCCAGTCCGTGCATGGCGCGCTGTCTGTTGTGGAAACGGTGCTTAAGGATGGATCGGGGCGGCTGTGATCGCGTTCCGGTCAATCCTGAAGCCATAGGCGTCGTTGCGCCATTGCACGGCCGCGGTCAGGGGGCTTTCCCAATCGCCCATGTGCAGTTCGCGGTCGTTCAGGTCACGCCAGGTGCCATCTTCCGGGAACCGGGAAAAATGGGAAATTATGCTCTTTCGCCAACGGGATAATTCAAAAACATAGGCTTCGAGTGCCCGATCGCGGTTTGCCCAGTCCACCCATGTGATGGCATTGTCCTGTGCATAGGCATTGTTGTTTCCGCGCTGGCTGCGGCCAAACTCGTCACCGGCTGTCAGCAGGATCGTGCCGGTCGAAACGAACAGCGTGGCAAGCATGGCGCGGGCGTAGGCAGCGCGCGCGGAGAGCACCTGCGGATTATCGGTTTCCCCTTCGAAACCATTGTTCCAGCTAAAGTTTTCGCCATGCCCATCGCGGTTTTCTTCGCCGTTCGCCCAGTTGTGCCGCTGTTCATAGGCAAGGCCGTCCGCCAGCGTGAAGCCGTCATGCGCGGCCAGGAAGTTGACCGAGCGGCAGTGCTTGCCGAATACGTCCGATGATCCGGCGATCCGCGTGGCGAGAACGCCGATCCCCCCATCGCCGCGCCAGAAGCGGCGTACATCGTCACGAAATCTGTCGTTCCATTCCAGCCAGTTATCCGGGAAAGCTCCCAACTGGTATCCGCCGGGGCCGATGTCCCAAGGCTCCGCAATCAGCACCCGGTCGGCCAGCCATGGATCGGCGGCGATCGCGGTAAAGATCGGTGCATCGGCGGAAAAGCCGGGGCTGCGCGCCAGGATCGTGGCAAGGTCGAAGCGAAACCCGTCCACTCCGCAATGGCGCACGAAGTGGCGCAGCGTGGCCAGCGCGAGTTCGCGCACGGCAGGGTTGCCGAAATCGAGCGTGTTGCCGCAGCCGGTATCGTTGATGAGGCTGCCGTCGGGAGCCTTGGCGTAAGCCGCATCGTCCAGCCCGCGCAGGCACAGCACGGGGCCATGCACGTCGCTTTCCCCGGTGTGGTTCAGCACGACATCGAGGATTACGCCAATGCCGTGTTCATGCAGCGTGGCCACGGTTTCGCGCAGTTCCGCCAGACCGCCGGGGCACAGGCGCGGGTCCAGCGCCATCGGCGCGACGGGGTTGTACCCCCAGGCATTCGTCAGGCCGAGCGGCGGCAGATGGCGTTCGTCGATCCACGCGACGATGGGCATGAGTTCGACCGCACCGACGTGGAGCTGTTTGAGGTGTGCGACAACGGCGGGGTGCGCCAGCGCCGCCACGGTCCCGCGCAAGGCGTCGGGTACGTCGGGGTGCAGCATGGTGAAGCCGCGCACGTTGACTTCATATATCAGCCCGCCGTGCGTGAAGTGCGGCGGCGTTCGCGGCACGTCCGGCATTGCCGCTGTCACGATCGACTTTGGCACTAATGCCGCTGAATCATGGCCATAGATGGAAAGATTCGCATCATATCTGAAGCATGAATCCAGTTCTGCCGCGCAAGGGTCGACCAGCAGTTTCGCGCTGTCGAACCACCGCCCCTGTTCCGGTTGCCACGGCCCGGACGTACGGTAGCCATACCGCGCCCCGTCAAGGTCGGCGGCCAGTTCGACGCTCCAGCAATCGCCGGAACGGACCATCGGAACGCGCCGTTCGGCGCCCTGTTCGAACAGGCACAGCGTTACACCTTCGGCCAGCGGCGCGCGCACGGTAAAGCGGGTTCGCCCGCCCTCGATCGCAACGCCGGGCGTCACGTCACCACGTCTGGTGCAGTCCGGCCGGTGTGGCGCACGATCCCGGCAATGGCATCGGCAGCAGCGACAAGATCGGCCAGCATGTCGGGCGTTTCGCGGTCAAGATCGCCGTCTGCGGGTTCGTAGCGTTCCAGATAGACGCGCAAGGTTGCGCCTTCGGTGCCAGTGCCGGAAAGGCGGAACACCACGCGTGATCCCCCTTCGAACATCACCCGCACGCCCTGGTTGCTGCTGGTCGATCCATCGACCGGGTCGACGTAGGAAAAGTTGTCTGCCACCGCGACTGCCAGCGGCCCGAAAGCGGTGCCGGGAAGGGCGGGAAGCGATGCCTTGAGTTCGGCCATCAGGGCGTCGGCCTGTGCGGTTGGCAAGGCTTCGTAATCGTGGCGGGCATAGTAGTTGCGCCCGAAACGCGCCCAGTGTTCGCGCGCCAGCGCATCGACGCTGATCCGCCGCACCGCCAGCACATTGAGCCAGAGCAGAACCGCCCAGAGCCCGTCCTTTTCCCGCACGTGATCGCTGCCGGTCCCGGCGCTTTCCTCGCCACAGATCGTGGCTTTGCCTGCATCGAGCAGCGTGCCGAAGAACTTCCAGCCGGTGGGTGTTTCAAAGCAGGGCAGGCCAAGCGCATCGGCCACGCGGTCTGCCGCTGCGCTGGTGGGCATGGAGCGGGCAATGCCCTTGAGGCCGGCGGCATAGCCCGGCGCGAGGTGGGCGTTGGCGGCCAGCATCGCCAGACTGTCGGAAGGGGTGATGAAGCGGTTGCGGCCGACGATCAGGTTACGGTCGCCATCGCCATCGGACGCCGCGCCAAAATCGGGCGCGTCTGGCCCGAACATCGTTTCGAACAGTTCGCGGGCATGCACCATGTTGGGGTCGGGGTGGTGCCCACCGAAATCTTCAAGCGGCACGCCGTTGCGCACCGTGCCCTGTGGAAAGCCGAGGCGGCGTTCGAGGATTTCGACGGCATAAGGGCCGGTCACTGCGCTCATCGCGTCGAATGCCATTTCAAATCCGGCCGCAACATTTTCACGTATTGCATTGAAATCGAATAGCGATTCCATCAGTTCCGCATAATCTGCCACGGCATCGATCACATCGACGGTCAGATCGCCTACGCGGCTCGCGCCAACCGTGTCGAGATCGACGTCCGGGGCATCGACCGTCAGCCAGCGGTCGATTGTCTGGGTGCGGGCATAGATCGCTTCGGTCACGCCTTCGGGGGCGGGGCCGCCGTTGGCGATGTTGTACTTGATGCCGAAATCTTCGTCCGGGCCGCCAGGATTGTGGCTGGCGGAAAGGATCAGGCCGCCCGATGCACCGTACTTGCGGATCACATTGGATGCGGCGGGGGTGGACAGGATGCCGCCCTGGCCCACGATCACGCGGGCATAGCCGTTGGCGGCGGCCATGCGTATGGCCTGCTGGATGACCGTGCGGTTATGATAGCGGCCGTCCCCACCCAGCACGAGCGTGGAACCGGCGGGGCGTTCCACCACATCGAACACCGCCTGGACGAAGTTTTCCGCATAGTTCGGCTGCTGGAACACCTTTACCTTCTTGCGCAGGCCGGACGTTCCGGGCTTCTGGCCGAGGTAGGGGGTGGTGGCAACGGTCCTGATCATCATTCCTCCGCGATGAGGCTGGCATAGAGATCCGCATAGGCCTTGCCCGAACGGTCCCACGAAAAATCGGTCTTCATTCCGGCGCGCTGGATGGCACGCCAGGTGTCGCGTTGCCAGTACAGTGTGACAGTGCGGTTGATCGCATCGGCCAGCGCGGCGTGCGTTATGCCGTTGAACTGGATGCCGGTGGCCGCGCCTGCCATCAGGGCGGCAAGGTTGGCGTCGATCACCGTATCGGCAAGGCCGCCGGTGCGCGCGACGACCGGCACGCAGCCATAGGCAAGGCCATAGAGCTGGGTCAGCCCGCACGGTTCGAACCGGCTGGGGACAAGAATGGCATCGCCGCCCGCCTGCATCTGGTGCGAAAGCGCCTCGTCATACCCGATCCGCACGCCGATCTTGCCGGGATGGCGGGCAGCAGCGGCCACGAAGCCTGCTTCCATGGCCGCATCGCCCGAACCCAGAACCGCAAGCCGTCCGCCAAACGCCACGAGCTGGTCGAGCGTTTCGAGCAGCACGTCCATGCCCTTTTGCCAGGTCAGCCGCGATATGACGACAAAAAGCGGTCCGTCGCCGGTTTCCAGGGCGAACGCTTCTTCCATCGCGCGCTTGTTCGCTTCGCGCCGCGCCAGCGTCCTGACGCTGAAGCGCGCGGCAAGGGCTGAATCGGCCTGCGGATTCCACTGTGCCGCGTCGATGCCGTTGACGATGCCGAAAACGCGCTCGCCACGGTTCTGGATCAGCCCTTCCAGCCCCATGCCGAACTCTGCGGTGCGGATTTCGCGGGCGTAGGTCGGGCTGACGGTGGTGATTGCGCTTGCCGCTTCCAGACCGGCCTTCAGGAAGCCGACGCCGCCATGGTATTCCACCCCGTCGATCGCCCATGCGCGGGCCGGGAGGCCAAGCCCGGCAAAAAGGGCGGCGGGAAAGTGGCCCTGGAAGGCCATGTTGTGGATCGTCATCACCGAGGGTACGCGGCGCCCGCCTTCGGGCAGGGCGAAGCGCAGGTAGGCGGGCGCCATCGCGGCCTGCCAATCGTGGGCATGGACCAGATCGAAGGCCCGGCCCTTGACGATGCCTGCGGCGATGTCGGCCGCCGCGCGCGCAAAGGCGGCGAAGCGGCGGCCATTGTCCGCCCAGTCGCGGCCGGAGCCATCGGCGTATGGCCCTCCGTCGCGGTGGAAAAGGCCCGGCGCATCGAGCACCAGCAATGGCTGGCTGTCCAGCTTCCCCGCAAGCAGCCGCGCCTTCTCCCCCAGCAGGCTGTCCCAAGCGTGTAGGGTGCGCGGCCGCGAAAGCGCCTTCATCACGGCGGGGTAGCCGGGCAGCAGGGTGGTCATTGCCACGCCGTGCGGCGCGACGGCAGCGGGCAGCGCACCCGCCACATCGGCCAGGCCGCCGGTCTTTACCAGCGGCACCGCTTCTGACGCTACGGAAAGGACGCGGAGGGTCATTGAAGCTGGTCTATCATCCGCTTGGTGATAAGGCACACCCCGCTTTCCGAACGCCGGAACCGCTGTGCATCGAGTTCGGGGTCTTCGCCAACGACCAGCCCTTCGGGAATGCGCACCCCGGAATCGAGGATCACCCGCTTGAGCCGCGCGCTGCGCCCGATGTTGCAATAGGGCAGGATCACGGCCTCTTCGCAGGCCGAAAACGACCCCATCTTGACGCCTGTAAACAGGAGGCTGCGCCGTGCAATTGCGCCGGAAACGATGCAATCCTGCGAAATCAGCGACGATATGGCCATGCCGCGGCGCCCCTCTTCGTCATGCACGAACTTGGCCGGGGCGGCGATGATCTGGTCCGTCCAGATCGGCCAGTCGCGGTCGTACATGTTGAGCTTGGGGACTACATCGGTGAGGTCGAGGTTGGCTTCGAAAAAGGCGTCCAGCGTGCCGACATCGCGCCAGTATTCTTCGATCTCGTCTGCGGCGCGGATGCATGATGCGGTAAAGCGGTGGGCCACCGCCTTTCCGTGGCGAACCAGGTACGGAATGATGTCGCTGCCGAAATCGTGGGTGGATGTGGGGTCTTCGGCATCCTTGCGCAGGATGTCGAACAGGAACTTCGTGTCGAACACGTAAATGCCCATCGAGGCCAGCGCCATGCCTTCGTCGCCGGGAATGCCGGGCGGATCGGCGGGCTTTTCGACGAATGCGGTGACCACGTCCTGCGTATCCACCGCCATGACGCCAAAGCCGGTGGCTTCCATGCGTGGCACGACGAGGCACCCGATGGTCACGTCTGCGCCGCTATCCACGTGCTGGCGCAGCATCAGTTCGTAATCCATCTTGTAGATGTGATCGCCCGCCAGGATCACCATGTATTTCGGCGCGTAGGATGCGATGATGTCGATGTTCTGGAACACCGCATCGGCGGTGCCTTCGTACCACTGGTTTTCCGACACGCGCTGCGAAGCGGGCAGGATGTCGAAGCTTTCGTTGCGTTCTGGTCGCATGAAGTTCCACGCGCGCTGCATGTGGCGGATCAGCGAATGGGCCTTGTACTGCGTGGCGACACCGATGCGGCGGATGCCGGAATTGATCGCGTTGGAGAGCGCAAAGTCGATGATCCGCGATTTGCCGCCGAAATAGACCGCGGGCTTGGCGCGGTTGTCGGTCAGTTCCTTGAGCCGGCTGCCGCGTCCGCCGGCCAGCACATAGGCCATGGCATCGCGCGCCAGTGGCTGTGAGTATGAATCGCGCATCCCCGCTTCTCCGTATTCCTGTCTAGCCTGCGTATTCGAGCATGATTGTGGCAAGGGGCGGCAGCACGACCAGCGCCGCGCCGCCGCTTGCCTCGACATGGCCAAGGTTGCCGATGCCGCTGCCGCCATAGTCCTGCGCATCGCTGTTGAGCACTTCGCGCCACTGGCCATCGTGGGGCAGGGGCAGGCGATAGTGGTCGTGCACCTGCGGCGTCATGTTGCAGACGACCACCACCGGCCGTTCGCCCGGCGCCTTGCGCGCCCATGCAAACACGCTGGCGGCGGCATCGTCGACCACCAGCCATTCGAACCCTTCCGGCTCGCAATCGCGAGCGTGCAGCGCGGGCCGGGAAACGTAAAGGCGGTTCAGGTCGCGGACCCAGCGTCGCACGCCTTCGTGCGCGGGAGCATCGAGCAGGCCCCAGTCCAGTTCGCGCGCTTCGCTCCATTCGCGGCGCTGGGCGAACTCCTGCCCCATGAACAGCAGCTTCTTGCCCGGATAGCCCCACATCAGCCCGTAATAGGCGCGCAGGTTGGCAAACTTCTGCCAGTCGTCCCCGCTCATCTTGCCGAGCAGGCTGCCCTTGCCGTGCACGACCTCGTCGTGGCTGAGCGGCAGGACGAAGTTTTCGGAAAAGGCATAGACAAGCCCGAAAGTGATTTCGTCATGGTGATGGCTGCGGTGGACCGGATCGCGCGCCATGTACTTCAGCGTATCGTGCATGAAGCCCATGTTCCACTTGAAGCCGAAGCCGAGATGTTCGCGCGGGGCTTCGGCAAAGGCCGGCTTGCTGACGCCGGGCCATGATGTCGATTCCTCGGCAATGGTCAGGAACCCGGCATGGCTGGCATAGACGGCCCGGTTCATGGCCTGCAGGAAGGCCACCGCCTCCCAGTTTTCGCGCCCGCCATCGGCGTTGGGGATCCATTCGCCCGCCTTGCGCGAATAATCGCGGTACAGCATCGAGGCAACGGCATCGACGCGCAGCCCGTCGACGTGATAGCGTTCGGCCCAGAACAGCGCGTTGTTGACCAGAAAGCTGACCACTTCGCGCCGCCCGAAATTGTAGATCAGCGTGCTCCAGTCCGGGTGGAAGCCAAGGCGCGGGTCTTCGTGCTCGTACAGCGCGGTGCCATCGAAGCGGACAAGGCCGTGCGCATCGGTCGGGAAGTGCGCGGGCACCCAGTCGATCAGCACTGAAACACCGGCGCGGTGTGCGCCATCGACAAACCGCGCAAAGCCTTCGGGCGGGCCGAACCGGGCCGAAGGCGCGTAAAGCCCGGTTGTCTGATAGCCCCAGCTTGGATCGTAGGGGTGTTCGGATACCGGCAGGAACTCGATATGGGTAAAGCCCATTTCGGTGACATAGGGGATCAGCCGGTCGGCCAGTTCATCCCATGAGTAGAACCCGTCGCTGCCGGGCTTTTGCCACGATCCGGGGTGGACTTCGTAGATCGTCATGGGCTGGCGGCGCGCATCGACGCTGGCCCAGTGCGCACGGTGCCCGGCATCGCCCCAGTCCTGCTTGACCGGATGCGCGGTGACCGAGGCGGTATGCGGGCGAAACTCGGATGCAAAGGCGAAGGGGTCGGCCTTCAGCGGCTGGACCGTGCCATCGGGGCCGACCACGTGGTACTTGTAGGCGCGGTGTTCGCCGATGTCGGGTATGAAGATTTCCCAAACCCCGATATCGGCGCGGCGGCGCATCGGGTGGCGGCGGTGGTCCCAGTCGTTGAAATCGCCGACCACGCAGACAAGGCTGGCGTTGGGCGCCCAGACCGCGAAATGCACGCCGCGCGCGCCCTGGTGTTCGATGCAATGCGCGCCCAGCTTGTCGAAAAGGCGCAGGTGCGTACCTTCGGCAATCAGGAAATCGTCCAGCGGCCCCAGCACCGGCCCGAACGAATAGGGATCGGTGATCTGCCATTCGTGGGTTCCGGCCGTGCAGGCATAGCGCACTGGCTGCGGCGGGCCGTGCACCTTGCCTTCGAACAGGCCGCGCCCGTCAACACAGGCCAGCGCGCCAAGCCGATTGCCGTCCAGCGACCACGCCACGACGGTTTGCGCGCCGGGCAGGACCGCGCGCGCAAAGGCGCCTTGCGGCCCTTCGTGAATCCCCAGAAGCGAGAAAGGATCGGCGTGCGTCCCGTCAAGAAGGGCATTGATGGCGCTCGCCGGTGGCTTCATTCCTGCTTCAGACCCCCCAGATTTCGCGGGCATATTCCCCGATCGTGCGGTCTGACGAGAACCACCCCACGTTGGCGATGTTGCGGATGGCCGATGCACGCCAGGCCTTCTGGTCTTCCCACCGCTTGTCGACGCCGCGCTGCGCGGCGTGATAGGCATCGAAATCGGCGGCGACCATGAACCAGTCGTGATCGTAGATGCCGCCCATCAGCCCGGCATAGCGGATCGGGTCATCGGGCGAGAACACGCCGGTGGCAATTGCCGCCACGGCCTGCTGCAGTTCGCGCGAGTTTTCGATAACCTCACGCGGGACATAGCCATTGGCGCGCTTTTCTTCGACTTCGTCTGCGGTCAGCCCGAAGATGACGATGTTTTCATCCCCGACGTGATCCTTGATCTCTATGTTGGCGCCATCCAGCGTGCCGATGGTCAAGGCCCCGTTGAGCGCGAACTTCATGTTGCCGGTGCCCGACGCTTCCATCCCGGCGGTGGAAATCTGTTCCGACAGATCGGCCGCCGGGATGATCCGTTCGGCCAGGCTGACGTTGTAGTTCGGCACGAACACGACCTTGAGCAGCCCGCCAACCGACGGATCGGAATTGACCCGGCGGGCGATATCGTTGGCCAGTTTGATGATGAGCTTGGCGTTGTGATAGCTCGACGCTGCCTTGCCGCCGAAGATCTTGACGCGCGGCACCCAGTCGCGTTCCGGGTGGCTGCGGATCTGGTCGTACAGCGCAACCGTTTCGATCAGGTTCAGCAACTGGCGCTTGTATTCGTGGATGCGCTTGATCTGCACGTCGAACAGCGCGTCGGGATCGAGCCTTACGCCGGTCAGCGTCTTGATGTGGCTGGCAAGCGCCAGCTTGTTGGACCGCTTTACTTCGGCGATGCGTTCGCCCAGCTCGGCATCGTCGGCCAGCGCGTTGAGATCGGCCAGCTTTGCCGTATCGTCGAGGAATGCGTCCCCGATCGCGTCCTTGAGCACGGCGGTCAGTCCGGGGTTGCATTGCTGCAACCAGCGGCGCGGGGTGACCCCGTTGGTCTTGTTGTTGATCCGCGCGGGGTAAAGCCGGTGGAGGTCGGAAAAGACCGTCGATTTCATCAGGTCGGTGTGCAGTGCGGCCACGCCGTTGACGCTGTGCGCGCCGGTAAAGGCAAGGTTCGCCATGCGCACCCGGCGTTCACCACCTTCGTCGATCAGGCTGATTGCGGCGATGGCGGCATCGTCCAGCCCGGCCTTGCGCGCTTCGCGCAGGACGCGGCTGTTGATCGCATAGACGATCTGCATATGGCGCGGCAAAAGCCGTTCAAACAGCGGCAGCGGCCAAGATTCAAGAGCTTCGGGCAACAGGGTGTGGTTGGTGTAGCCGACCGTAGCCTTGGTCACTTCCCAGGCCTCGTTGAACTCCAGACCGTGCACGTCGACCATCAGGCGCATCAGTTCGGCCACGGCCACCGCCGGGTGCGTATCGTTGAGCTGGATCGCGGCCTTGTCCGGCAAGGTGCGGATATCGCCGTGGAACTGCACGTGGCGGCGCACGATGTCCTGGATCGAGGCCGAAGTGAAAAAATACTCCTGCCGCAGCCGCAGTTCCTGCCCGGCAGGTGTAGAATCCGCAGGGTAGAGCACGCGCACCAGACTGTCGGCGCGGACCTGCTCGGCCAGCGCGCCGAAATGGTCGCCCGCGTTGAATGCGTCGAGCCGCAGCGGATCGAAAGCATGGGCTGTCCACAGCCGCAGGGTGTTTACCCGCTTGCCGCGCCAGCCCACCACCGGCGTATCGACCGCGCTTGCCTCGACCTTTTCGGCGGGGCGCCATTCAACGCCATCGCCCTTGTCCACCACCTCGCCGCCGAAGCCGATGATATAGGCGCTTTCGCGGCGGTCGAACTCCCACGGGTTCCCGTGGCTCAGCCAGGTTTCGGGCAGTTCCACCTGCCAGCCATCGTCGATCCGCTGGCGGAACATGCCGTTTACATAGCGGATGCCATAACCGTAGGCCGGGATGCCAAGGCTGGCGAGGCTCTCCATGAAGCAGGCCGCCAGACGGCCAAGCCCCCCGTTGCCCAGCGCGGCGTCGGGTTCGAGGTCTTCCAGCGCGGAAAGATCGAAGCCATGTTCGCGCAGCGCCTTTTCCATTTCGCGGGTCAGGCCCATGTTGGACAGGGCATCGCGCAGCAGGCGTCCGATCAGAAACTCAAGGCTGAGGTAATAGACCCGCTTTCCGCCCTTGGCGTAGGTTTCGCGGGTGGATTCCATCCAGCGGTCGATGATCGCATCGCGCAAGGTCAGGACCGTTGCGGTGTACCAGTCGTGCGGCTTGGCGGCGCGCTCGTCCTTGCCCACGCGGTGCCGCAGCACGTCGATGATGCGTTCGTCGATTTCCTTCGCTGTCGGCTTGGCGGCAATCGCGGACTGGTATTCGGGCGCATTCACATCATTGGTCATGGCAAGCGTTCCACCCTGCTTGGCCCGATGCGGGCAGTGGCCATTCCACTCCGCCGCCGGTTCCAGTTGCACCGGCCTTTCCACGCCGTCCGCCCGGTTGTGTGCCGCGCGAGGGCGATCGCCTGCGCTGCGGGGCGGTACGGCCGTTCAGCACGCTCCCATGTCTTTGGGTATGACACGCCACGCGCGCTCGGCAAGTGGCTATTGTCCGTGGCGTTGCGTTTGGTTGTGCAGGCGGTGGACAATGCGCTGCTGCGCAAAGCCTGATGCGCTTGCTTTGGTCGCACTGTGCCTGAATCGTTCATGCGCTACCCGCCCGTGCCGTTACACTCAGCTTAGGGCGATCAAATCCGTTTGTCGGCGAGAATACGTTTGCGGGTCAGAACATCCGGCGCAAGCTGATGTCCTTGCGCACGAAATGGTGATGGAGCGCAGCGGCGATGTGCAGGACGACAAGCCCGGCCATCAGGAAGCCGAGTATTTCGTGCCCTTCGTGCGCGGCCTTGGCCAGCGGTGAATCCTTGGTCAGCGCGAACTTGGGCCATTCGAACAGGCCGAACATGGAAATCGGGTACTTTCCGGCCGAAGACATCGTCCAGCCTGTGAGTGGAACAGCCAGCATCAGCGCGTAGAGGCCGAAATGCGTGGTCCGGGCGACTGCGCGCTGCATCGCGCTCATCGTTTCCGGCCACGCGGGCATGGTCCAGGTGAGCCGCCAGCCGATACGCCCCAGGGTCAGCAACAGGATCAGGATGCCGGTTGCCTTGTGTGTCGGGAACACGTTCCAGACATCCTCGATGGCTTCGCCGCCGATGCCGCTTGCCAGATTGAAGATCACGAGGGCCGCGATGGCCCAGTGAAAGGCCCGCGCCACGGCGTTGTACTTCAGCATGTCCACATTGCCGGCCAGACTTGCCATATCAGCGAATCTCCACTTTGATCCCCGCCCAGACGGTGCGCGGCGTGCCGATATCCATAGACCCGTCCTGCAGACGCGTCACTATCGTCTCGCCGTTCAGGTTTTCGCCGCGCAGGACCAGACTGATCGGGCCTGCCAGCGGAATCTGCGCAAATGCGTCAAGCGTCGTTGCGGCGGGCAGCAGGTCGGTCTGCACATCGTCTTCGAACTGCGGACCGACGTGGCGCAGCGTTGCCCCCAGCGCCCAGCGTTGCGCCGGGCGCCATGTGACGCTTGCATTGCCTGCCCAGCGTGGAGTCTGCGCTGGGCGTTTGCCGTCAAGCCCTGCGGCAAGGCCCGATGCTTCGATCTGCGCGTCGGTATAGGCCAGCCCGCCATCCAGCCCGATCTGGCCGAGCCGGGCGCTGGCGGTCAGTTCAACCCCGCGGGCATGAACCGCCCCCACATTGCGGCGCTGGCGCGTCGTCGTGTTGCCGGTGCTGCCCAGCGTGACGTTGGCAATGGCGTCACGGATGCGGTTGTCGAACAGCGTCGCGCCGAACGACAGGCCGGAGGCGAGCGAAAGATCGATCCCGGCTTCGTAGCCTTCCAGGCGTTCGATGCGAAGATCGGGGTTGCGCTGGGTCGTGGTGATCGCAACACCCCCGCCGGTCCGGGGCGCAACAACGGTAAACGAGCGATAGAGTTCGTTCAGCGTGGGCAAGCGCAGTCCGCTGTAGGCCGAGCCGCGCAGCGAAACGGCGGAGCTTGCCTTCAGCACGGCACCGCCACGAAAGCTGCCTTGCCAGCCACTGTGGGTAGCGAAGGCAAGGTCGGTTGTCGGCACGCCGGAGGGCGAGGTTTCGACGAAGAAGCCATCGCGGATGGTCCATCGGTCGGCGCGCGCGCCGGCCGTCAGGGTCAGCGCGCCGAGCTTCCAGTCGTCCTCGATGAACAGGCCCAGATCGCCGGTCTTGCCACCGGCCCGCCTGGGCGCGGTGGTCTGTCCGGTCGCCGCGGAAAAAGCGTCCTCGATGGTGCGGCCATCGGCAAAACGCACGTCGGCGCCCAGCCGCAGCAGGTGCGCATCGCCAAGCGGCGGCCGCAGTTCAACCTTGCCGCCGATGCCGGTCGAAGGCGTTGCGCGCTGGTCGAGCGTCTTGCGCTGGCTGGTGGCGCTGATGACCACGTTGCTGAAATCGCGCGCCTGGACATAGCCGAGCACGTCGAACGCCCAGCGCCCGCGCCCGACCACGCGCAGTGAGGCGTCCTGCCCGCTCGATGCAGTGTCGGCACCGGCAAACCGCAAGGTGCGCCGATCCTCGAACGCGAGCACGCGGGCTTGCAACTCGATGTCCGGGGCAAGCGGGGCAACCGTGCGCAAGCCTGCCGACCACGCATCGTAACGCGCCCGCACGCTTATCGGCGTGCGTTGGGCCAGTGGTGTGGTCCAGAACCCCTTGCCCCGGTCCCACCGGCCGGAAATAACGGCAAACCCATCCCCAAGGCGTGGCGCGAGCGTGCCCGAAAGTTCCGTCTCTCCGCGGTCGTTGGCCAGCAGACTGGCTTGCGCAGGGCCGAGCTGTGCGGCGTTGGCGCTGTCCAGTTCGATCGTTCCGGCAACGGCGCCCGCGCCGAACGCCCCTGCGCCACCGCCACGGATCACGCGCGCCTGCGCCAGCCGTTCGGGCGCTATGGCGCTGAACGGGATATACCCGAAGAACGGATCGGCCATCGGCACGCCATCCAGCAGCACCAGCGTGCGGCTCGTCGCGTTGCCGCCGAGCGCGCGCAAGGTGATCCCCTGGGCGGAGGGGTTGGATGAACGGCTGTCCGACCGGCGGAATTGCTGAAAGCCCGCTGCAGCCGAAAGCGCGTCTTCCAGTCTGCCCGACGCGGCCTGAAGCAGGCGTTCGCGGTCGATTTGCTGGACATTGTAGGCGGGGCTTGCCGGTGGTGCTTCCAGCCCTGTGCCGATCACGACGATCTGGGCAGGATCGGCGCCGGTTTGCTGGGCCAGCGCCCCGCCGGGAACGACGAGCGCCAGCAGAGGCAGCGGGGTGAGAGGGCGGATGATTCGCCGCATCGAAAAAGCTCCGTAAGACCGAACACCGGCGCCGGGCGTACCCAGGCCGTAAACGCATGAACCACACCGTCGAGGCGTCGAAATGACGAACATATCGGGCCAAGGCGCCCGCCGGGAGGGCTGGTTGCCTTTCCAAGAGCGGCCTGGTTCGACATGGAAGTCATTTCGACTTCCTACGGATTTGATCAAAACGGCCATCTGCCGCGTCAGTCGGGCTTGAAATATCGCCATATTCCTGCGCCCTCATTCCTTGCACCTGGCCGTTTTGCCACAAACCTCGACGGTGTGGTTCATGCGTTTACGGCCTAGTTGCGATGGGGGGAAACGCCAGCTTTAAATGGCGATTTAGGGCAGGGTTTGCCCGGACCGGCCCCGGCCTTGGGCTATAACGACGTCCGGTGTGGCGACGTTTTCAACCCCGTCCAGACAGGTCAGTTCCTCAATTTATGACATTTGTACAGGAATGACATGCGGCAAATGACGTATGTCCGCTGCTGCACCGCAAAATATGATTGCAGCAGAAAGCAACCAGCAACAACGCGTGTGAGGGAATATGACTGTTCAGCGTCTCACTCAGGTAGAACCGGCCGTGGTCAGCAAGATGGCTTCGCTGCTGCAAAGCCAGAAGCCGGAAGCGATCCAGAACCACTTCGGTATCGGCCTGAATACGTGGGTAAAACTGCGTGAAGGCAAGGCTATCCGCCATTCCGTTGCGGTCAGGCTGCTGCAACGGCTCCAGCGCGACCGGGTTATTTGATAGCCGCCGGGAGCAGCATCGCCCGCTCCCTCAACCGCCTTTCGCGCATTTGTACTTGAGTCCATCGCGGTTGCAGTGCACAATCCGGTAACGCCAGTAACAAAAATAAGGCGTCGGGGTCATAAAGTGATGGGTAAAATGCGCAGGCTGCGGCCGTCAGGGTCTCGTCCATCTGTTCACCAGGTGGCTCAGGGACAATGACCCCCTGCGCATCCCGGCGCCAAAAGGCGGGCGGTATAGCCCAATCGCTGACCTTGCCGACAAACATCGTCAACCGCTTGCGGACGCAGCCGATATTCATCGTCTGGCTTGTCGCCGGGGTATTTGCCGTGGTGGCAACCTCATCGGCACCGGCCGTTCTGGCCCTTGCAGCGACGCTAGGCTGGTTCACGGGGCGGCGTTCAGTCAATGGCCATGCAAATGCGTCGGCTTGGGCTGCGGAAGCAACAGAGTTGACGCGCGAGCGCGACCGCGCGGTAGCCGCTAATGTCGCCAAGGGGCGCTATCTTGCCAATGTGAGCCACGAAATCCGTGCGCCACTCAATGCCATCTACGGCTATGCACAGTTGCTCGAGCGCGGCGGAAAGGTCGATGCTGCCGATGCCGCGCGCGTCATCCGGCGGAGCGCCGAACATCTCACCAATCTGGCGGAAGGCTTGCTCGACATCGCATCGGTGGAGCAAGGGGTTGTAAGGGTAGAGCACGGCGTGGTTCGGCCCGGCGCGGTGGTTGAGCAGATCGTTGAAATGTTCCGGCCGCTTGCTGCGCGCAAGGGGCTGGTCCTGCGTGCCGATTTGCCCTCGCATATGCCCGATCTTGTCCGCATGGATGAGCGCCGGGTGCGCCAAGTGCTCATCAACCTCGTTTCCAACGCCATCAAGTTCACGCCCCGCGGCGAGGTTGTTCTCGCGTTGCGCTGGCCGGGGAAATCTTCGTCCGGGGAATTGGCCGTTTTCGAAGTGCGCGATACCGGGCCGGGTATTTCTGAAAGTGCGCAAAATGCAATCTTTGCGCCCTATGCCCGGCTCGATGAAAATATGCCCCAGACCGACCCCGGCGCGGGCCTCGGCCTTGCCATCACGCGGGCGATAGTGACCATGCTCGGCGGCGAGCTGTCGGTCGATGCGACGCCGGGCGAGGGATCGCGTTTTTCGGTGCGTCTGATGCTGCCGCGCGTTGCCGGGCTGGCTGCGCCCGATGACCGGCAGGTGCGTGCAACCGGCTATGCGGGAGACCGCCGGTCCATCCTGCTGGTGGATGACGACCCGGACCATCTGGCGCTTTTGCGCAGCGTTCTGGGCGGGCTTGGCTTCGATGTAGCGGAATCGCGCGATGGCGATACCGCGCTGGCGATCGCCGGACAGGGGCAATTCGACGCGGTTATCATGGACGTGGTCATGCCCTGCAGCGACGGCAACGGCCTGACGGGATGGGAAGCTGCGGCGCACTTGCGGGCGGTCCATGGCGATCGACTGAAGATCATCATGCTGTCGGGCAACGTGGGGCAGCGTCATGGCCCTGCGGGACGCGGCCCTGACCACGACCGCTTCCTGGCCAAACCGGTGGATCTTGCCGCACTGACCGAAACGTTGGGTGAGGTTCTGCGCCTGCAATGGACGTTTCCCTCGGCCGAAACGCCGGTTGCCGGCGTCGCGCGGGCGGCGCCCACCGTCTCTCCCCGGATACGCCATCATGCCGAACGGCTGAAATCGCTTGTGCGGATTGGCCACGTGCGCGCATTGGAAGGCGAGATTCGCCAGCTTGAGCAGGCGGAACCCGCGGCAGCGGCGCTTGCGGCCCGATTGTACGATTGCCTCGACCGCTTCGACTTTGCCGCGTTGGGACAGACGCTGGAGGAAGTGTGAAATGACGGTCGGCGAGGCACGACGCGACACGGTCCTCGTGGTCGACGATGAACCCGATTCCCTGCGCTTCCTTACCGATACGCTGGAAGGCGAAGGCATGACCGTGCTCGTCGCCATATCCGGCGATGCCGCACTGGAACTGTTGCAGCACATCACCCCCGATCTGATCCTGATGGATGCGGTGATGCCAGGGATCGACGGTTTCGAAGCCACGGCGCGGATCAAGAAGCGGCCTGAACTCGCACATGTCCCGGTCATGTTCATGACCGGCCTGACCGAAAGCGAGCACGTCATCGAAGGTTTTGAAGTGGGCGGGGTGGATTATGTCCGCAAGCCCGTCAACGTGCACGAGCTGATGGCAAGGGTCCGGGTCCACATTGGGCACGCCCGCGCGATGCAGGCTGGCGCGGCCGGTCTTGATGCCACCGGACGCCTCATGATGGCGACGGATGCCAACGGGGCGCTGTTGTGGTGCACACCGCGTGCCGCACAGGCAATCAGCCGCATAAGCCCCGACTGGAGCCGCGACGACGGCGCGCTGCCTGCCGCCTTGCGCGGGCCGGTGGAGCGTCTGATCGTGCGTGGCGGCGGGCAGGGCGCGACGGGGCAGAGCGTTTCGGCCAAGGTCGAACAGGGCGATGGCACGCTCGAACTGGTGCTCATCGCCCAGTACCGCGAAAACGAAGTGCTGATCCGGCTTAACGAACTCAATCCTAAGGCGGATGTCGCCGCACTCCAGCAGCGGCTGACGTTGACAGACCGGGAAGCCGAAGTGCTGTTATGGATCAGCTATGGCAAGTCAAACAGCATGATTTCGGAAGTGCTTTCGATCAGCCCGCGCACGGTGCAGAAGCACCTTGAGCGGATTTACGAGAAGCTGGGCGTGGAAACCCGCGCCGCCGCCGCCGCCGTGGCCATCAAGGCGCTCGGTAATTAGGCCCTAAACGCATAAAGCACACCGTCGAGGCGTCGAAATTACGAACATATCGGGTCAAGGCGCTGTTTGCGCTTTCCCCATACGCCAAAGACCGGTCGGGAAGGCGGGGAAACATGCCTTCACAACCGGCCCTTGTACGGTTCGCGTCAGGAGCCATGCGGCCCCTAGCGCTGCGCCTTCAGTTGATGCTGGCAACGGCATTGCGCTTTGCGGCGCGCGCCATTTGCTGCACGGCCGGTTCGACGCTGGCGATCGCTGCGCGGCGGCACTGGTAGTCCGGCAGCGGCGTGACAATGAACCGGTCGGCCGGGTCGCACGCCGAAGCAGCGGCCTGCGAAATGCGGACGCGAAGGCGCCGCACATCCGAAGGATGGCTCAGGTCCAGCCCATCGGTCGAAACGGAGATGTTGACGGTTTGCGAACCGGTGTCGGCCAGCGCCATCTGCGGTGCAGACAGCGAACCGATCACCGCACATGCGGCGAGAAGCACTTTCATGATCATATCTCCTGCGTAGTCTATTTTTTCAGACTGGTTTTCCGGCCTGTTTCTTGGGGATCGGCGGTTGTCCGATACCTGATCCACTAAACAAAATAGACCTGCGCGACATCCGGCACAAGAGACATGTTGGACAAGTATCAAGTTTTCTTGCGAGCGGTGAGCATTGTGAACGGAACTTTACGGATCGTGCCGTGTGCCGCCGCATGGCGGGTGCCCAATCATGGCGTGCAGGGCACGCCGCCTTCGTCCCGAAATTGGCAGCGATTGCTTTGACCGTTCCCGGTATCGGGCAGTAAGGCGTGCCAGCCCGGAGCGCAGACGCATGGGGAATCGCTTTGAAAAAAAGGCAAAAAAAGGGGCCGCTCCGTTGCCGGGGCGGCCCTTGAAAGTTTGGGAGAGGATGCCTGAAAGGCAGGTTCTAAGTGGGGCACCTCGCGTTTCTTCGCAAGTGCGAAAGATGGCTTTCCGGTTGCAAAAAATACAATCAACAGCATTATCATCGACAATGGTATGCATCGGCTGGGCGGCAGTCAGCAATAAAATGAAACGCTGTCAGAGAGTTGACGACAGCTTTCGGCACTGGTGCCATTCAGGAATCCGGCCCGGACCTGACCTAAAGGGAAGGTCGTGCGTCTTTTTACGGGAACCGCTGCGGCAGGCCCGGTGATCAGCGCAATACCTGGTCGATCGGGGTGTACGTGTAGCCAAGCTCGCGGGCGACAGCTTCGTATGTCACCATGCCTTCGTGGACGTTAAGTCCTGCGGCAAGATGCGGATCGGCGCGCAACGCATTTCCCCAGCCAAGGTCCGCGATGCGCAGCGCGTGCGGCAACGTGGCGTTGTTGAGCGCGTACGTGCTGGTGCGTGCGACGGCGCCCGGCATGTTGGCGACGCAGTAGTGAACGATGCCATCGACCACGTAGGTCGGGTCGGCATGGGTGGTCGCCTTGCTCGTTTCAAAACAGCCGCCCTGATCAATGGCCACATCGACGAGGACCGCGCCCGGTTGCATCGTGGCGAGCATCGCGCGGGTCACCAGCTTTGGAGCCGCCGCACCGGGAATAAGGACCGCGCCGATCACGAGGTCGGCTGTCCTGACAAGGTCGGCCAGCGCGGCCCGGCCGGAAAACAGCGTGCGCGCGCGCCCCTCGAAATGACCGTCGAGCCTTTCGAGAACCGCAGGATCGCGGTCGAGGATGGTCACGTCCGCGCCTAGCCCCACGGCCATCTGCGCTGCGTTCAGGCCCACGACGCCGCCACCGATGACGACAACCTTGCCCGGCAGCACGCCGGGCACGCCGCCCAGCAGCACGCCACGACCGCCGTGGGCTTTCTCCAGCGCGGTGGCGCCAGCCTGAATCGCCATGCGTCCGGCGACCTGGCTCATCGGTCGCAACAGCGGCAGGGCATTTCCTGCGCCAGTGACGGTTTCATAGGCGATGGCGGTCACGCCGCTGCGCACGAGGTCTGCGGTCTGGTCCGGGTCGGGGGCAAGGTGAAGGTAGGTATAGAGGATCTGCCCCCGGCGCAGCATCGCACGTTCGGCGGCTTGCGGTTCCTTTACCTTCACGATCATGTCGCACCCGTCGAACACCGTGCGGGCATCGGGCTGGATCGTGGCTCCGGCCGCTGCGTAATCGTCGTCGCTCGCCCCTATCCCGCTTCCGGCGCCACTTTCGACCCAGACGGCATGGCCGTGCGAAACCAGTTCGCTGACGCTCTCCGGTGTCAGCCCGACACGGTATTCGTGGTTCTTGATTTCGCGGACAGTACCGACACGCATGGCCATCGCTCCTTCGAGAGGCATCATTCCCGATGAACGCAATGATATCCCGTACGATCCCGTAATTCTTGCTCATTTGCGACGTTGACGCGCCATGGAATGGAAATATATTCCTATATATGGCTGTATAACGGGAAATATTTTCATGGATCGCGCAGACGCCGCGCTGCTTGAGGCGATACAAGCCGATTCGGCGCAGTCCATTGCCGAACTGGCGGAACGCGTCGCGCTTTCGCCCTCGGCCTGCCACCGGCGGATAAAGGCACTGGAACAGGCTGGGTTGATCGCGGGCTATGGCGCACGGCTGGACCCTCGCAAGCTGGGGCTGTCGGTCGAAGTTTTCGTGGAAATTACCCTGACGAGCCAAAGCCGCGAGGCGATGGAGCGGTTCGAGCGGGCGGTTGCGGACTTTGACGATGTCCTGGAATGCCATCTGATGTCGGGGACGGCGGACTATCTGCTGCGCGTCGCGGCGCGCGATCTTGAACAGTACGACGGTATCCACCGCGATTGCCTGGCGCGCCTGCCGGGGGTTTCGGCGATGCGCAGCAGCTTTTCGCTGCGCCGGATCAAGCAGATGCAGGGCTATCCTGTGCGCCCGAATACATGATGTTCCTGGAGCATTTTCGTTGCAGGCGCTCAGCGCCAATGCACCGGCCATAGTCGGGGACCGCACGCCGCAAGACCGTCTGCGCTGCATTGCACCGAAAACACGCGCTCGCGGCGCCCGTCAGGGATGCGTCATTTGACGTAGCAAGGATGCCGGAGCGCAACGGTAGGCTGAACACACACAAGGCTTTGGAGCGCGGCTGCTGGACGGCGCGGGGCTGCGGACCGGCTGAAGGAGAAACGAGAGTGTCCAAACCGGCGATCACACTGATCCTTGGGACTTTGTCGGCACTGGCATTCTTCCAAAGCGCCAGCGTGCCGGTGCCGGTGGCAATCGCACTTTCGATTGCCTTCGTGGCGCGCGTGGCCGTGCTGGCCGGACGCAAAGGCGACATGCCAGGCGACCTGCGGTGGCATCTGGCAGTCGTCTTGCTGTGCGCTCTTATCCACGGGTTGGTCTTCGGCAACCTCGGCGTTGAGCCGGGCCAGCTTGCGTTCGTCGCTGCGGTGACTGGCGCAATGCTGCTGCTGCGCCACGTTTCCCTCGCGCCGCCGGTACGGGCGGGCGCCCTTTACAGTGTGGGCATTCTGGGCTGCTTCTGGATGGCAGAGCGGGTGACAGGGTCCGTGCTGGCGTGAGCGGCCCGGAAAACCCGTCGCCGACCCCGCGCGATCTTCTGGCCGAAGGCGATGCCGTGCAGGCGCTTGCCGCTGCCGAAGCGGCGCTCAAACGCGATCCGGGCGATGCCGAGGCAGCGTTCGTTGCCGCGATCGTGTTTGCGGAAAGCGGGCGTTTGCACGATGCGCTCGCGGCGATGGAGAGGATCGCAGGCCTTGTTCCGGCAAATGCCGAATATCTTGCCCACCACGGCCGCATGCTGATCATGGCCCGGCGCAATGACGATGCCCTTGTGGCGGCGCGTGCGGCGGTGGCCGCAGGCAGCGAGGATTCCGCCGTTCTCGACACCATTGGCGGCGTGTTCGCGCGGCTGGGCCTGCATGATGAAGCCGTGCCGCTGTTCGAACGCGCGGTTTCCATGGCACCCGAACGGCTGGAGTTCCGTTTCAACCTTGCCGGTTCGCTCGGCGTGGTGGGACGAATGGACGAGGCCGCAGCGCAGTACGAGGCGATCATTGCGATCGACCCGGCGCATGGCCGCGCGCATCTGGCCCTTGCCGGATTGCGCTGCACCCCCGACGCTGCAAATGTCGCGCGGATTGATGCGGCGATCAGGGCTGGTGCCGATCCTGCCGAGGCGGTGCGTCTGCATTATGCCGCTGCCACGATGCTGGAACAGGCAGGCGACCATGCGGGCATGTTTGCGCACCTTGCCAGCGGTAACGCGCTGCACCGCGCGCGCCTGGGGTATGATCCGGCGAGCGATGACGCGATCTTCGATGCCGTGCGCAGGACCTTCGCGCGCGAATTGCCGTTGCAGGCGGACAGCACGCTGCGCGACGCGCCGCTGTTCGTGGTCGGACTGCCGCGCACGGGCACGGCGCTGGTCGCCCGAATCCTTGCTGCCCACCCGCATGTGACCGCCGCGGGCGAGCTTCAGGCCATGCCGCTGGCCATCAAGCAATTGGCGGGCACATCATCGCGCACGGTGCTCGACGCGGCGACGGTTACCGCGATGGCCGGGCAATCCGCGCAGGCCGTCGGGGAACGGTATCTTCTGCGCGCCCGCCAGCATGCCGGGGCGTTGCAAGGGCGGTTTACCGACACGTTTCCTTTGAACTTCCTGTATATCGGGTGGATTGCGCAAGCCTTCCCGGAAGCGTCGATCGTATGCTTGCGGCGCGGGGCGATGGACAGCGTGTGGAACAATTTCAAACACCTGTTCGCCCAAGGGTCGCCCTATTATCGCTGGTCTTACGATCTGATGGACACGGCGCGCTATGTGCTGGCGTTCCAGCGCCTGATGGCTTTCTGGCGGCAACGCTTTCCCGGCCGCATCCATGAGGTCACTTACGAAATGCTGGTGAACGATCAGGAAGTGCAGACCCGCCGGATGCTTGCCCATTGCGGGCTGGAATGGGATCCGGCGTGCGCGGTATTTCCGGGCGGTGCCGCCGCGACCGACCGTGCGGACGCGCCACTGTTGCGCGAACCGATAACCCCGCGCGCCATCGGTCGCTGGCGCGAATACGAGGCGCAGCTTGGCCCGGTGATGGACTTCTTCGCCGAAAACGGCATTCCGTTCGACTGACGGTGACACCAGCGTAACGTTCGAAAAAATGGCCGCTGTTCCGAAGAGCAGCGGCCAAGTCCTTCGCAGGAAACTTTCAATTCAATTTCGTCGACCGCCGGGCCGTGTTTCGCACCGTGTGGCACGGGGAGGGTGGGCAGAGCGGGCGTTTCAACGCCGACGCTGCGCACCTTCCTGAAACTGCAAGCGGCAGGTTACCTGTTTGCCGGGATCAGCCTATGGGGCGTTTGACGTAGTTCGTGTTTTGCGCAGCGCGGCGTGCAGCGTGAGATGCTTCTGGGCATACGCCAATCAGCCCATCCTCTGCGGGTCGGCAGACGGGCAAGACAACAGAATGACCAACGCCGTCGCTCCCGCACCGGATACTTGCGCTGCGCCCATCGGAGCAGCCGGGCACCAGCGGGCCGAAGGTGCGGCGTTGATCCGCTTCGCCCGGTCGGGCAGCGGCGTTTCGCGCATGGCGGTCCTCTACGAGCGGGTGCCTTGCGACATTTTTCCGGCCGCAGGCGCGCCAACGCCCACATGCATTTCATCTGTCCGCAGACGGTGGAAGAGGCGCTCTATGCCGGTATCACCACCATGCCGGTTGGCAGTACCGGCCCGGCGACGATGATGCGGCTGGTCTTGCGTATCGGCAACCGCCACCTGCTCGCAGAACTGCACCCCCATGCCATCCGCCTGCGCGACGGTCATGCGTCAACGCCATGCTCGAAGGGCTGGGTGCGCGGGTCGAGCGGATTCCGGCGCCGTTTTGCCCCGAAGGCGGTGCCTGTACAGAGCGCGCGGGCGGATGCAGAGTTCACGACCCGTTCGGCCGCGCTGGTTCCCGAACGGATCATGGGCCTCGAAACCGGCGGCTGCCCGCACACCGCAATCCGCAAGGAGGCCAGCATCAACCTTGCGGCGGTAGAGGAAATGTCCGCCCGGTTCCCGACGCTGGACGCGATCCTGATCGAGAGCGGGCGCGAAAAACCGTCACCCACCGTCAGCCCGTTTATGGGCACCAACCGCAAGAAGAACACGGGTCTGCACGGCATCATTGCGTTCATCGTCAGGACCGGCAGGCGGGTCAGGACATCGGGCCAGCCATGATCCGCGCCGCCGCCATCGTTCCTGAACGCCGCTCCTACAACCAGTGGGTGGCCAGCCAGACGATGGAAGATTATGCGCTGCGCTATACTGCCGATGCGGCGCGGCGCTGGTCGCCTGCTACCGTGCTGCATACCGCACTGGGGGCAAGCGCCTTTCTGGCCTGCGAGGCGATCGGTGCGTCGATCACCCTGCTATACGGCTTCGAGGCCAGCGTTGCCGCGATTGGCGCTGGCGTGGTGCTGATGTTCCTGCTGGGCCTGCCCATTGCCGTCCATTCGGCGCGGCACGGGCTGGATATAGACCTGCTCACGCGCGGCGCGGGGTTCGGCTATCTGGGATCGACGATTACGTCCCTGATCTACGCCTCGTTCACCTTTGTTCTGTTCGCGGTGGAGGCCAGCATCATGGCCGTGGCGCTTGAGGCGTTGACCGGCATGCCGCTGGCCGTGGCCTATGTGCTGTGCGCGCTCGTCGTCATACCTGTCGCGTTGTACGGGATGCGGGCGATCACCCGCTTCCAGGTATGGACCCAGCCGGTGTGGATCGTGCTGCAATTGGCGCCGGTGGCCTATATTCTGTGGCGCGGGGAAGAAGTGCTGGCGGCGTGGACAGCGATGACCGGCATCGGCGTGGCGCGCAGTCCGGTCGTGGCGTTCGGGCTGGCGCTGTCGGTCCTGCTGTCCTTGTTGCCGCAGATCGGGGAGCAGGCCGACTTCCTGCGGTTCCTGCCGCGCAAGGAAAGCATCGGGGCGCGGCGCTGGTGGACGGTTGTTCTGCTCGGCGGGCCGGGGTGGACGCTGATCGGCGGGGCCAAGTTGCTGCTGGGATCGGCGCTGGCAGGCTGGGCGGTTGCGGCAGGGGTTCCGGCGGCGATTGCGCAGACGCCCACCGGTATGTTCCGCACCGTGTTCGAACCGATCGCTGGGGAGGACCGGACGGCCTTGCTGGCAACCGCGCTGCTGGTGGTCGTGTGCCAGCTCAAGATCAACGTGACCAATGCCTATGCCGGGTCGATTGCGTGGTCGAACTTCTTTTCGCGGCTGACGCACAGCCATCCGGGCCGGGTTGTCTGGCTGCTGTTCAATGTCGGGCTTGCCACGATCCTGCTGCTGTTCGGTATCAGCAAATCGATGGAAATGGTCCTGCTGCTCTACTCCAGCCTGGCGGCGGGATGGATCGGCGCGCTGGCGGCGGATCTCACCGTCTCCAAGCCGCTGGGGTTAAGCCCCGCAGGCATCGAGTTCCAGCGGGCGCATCTCTATGATCTCAATCCCGTCGGCATCGGTGCCATGCTGCTCTCGATTGCCGGGTCAAACCTGTGCCATATCGGCCTTGCCGGCGATGTGGCACAGGCGTTCGCACCGCTGATCGGTCTGGCGCTGGCCTTCGCCGCAGCCCCGGTCATCGCCGCGTTGACCGGGGGCCGGTTCTACATCGCCCGCCAGCGCCAACCCGATGCCGCGCCAAGTGCGCAATGCGTGATTTGCGAGAACACTTTTCAATCCTGCGATACCGCCTATTGTCCCGCTTATGCAGCGCCGATCTGTTCGCTGTGCTGCACGCTGGAAATGCGGTGCCACGATATGTGCAAGGAGGACGCACGGGCGACCCAGCAACTGACCAACCTGGCCGCCCGCCTGCTCCCGGCCGCGCTGGCCCGCCACGTGCACACAACGGTGGGCCACTTCATCGGCTTGCTGGCCGCTTTCCTGCTGGTCAATGCTTTCGTCCTTGGGCTGATCGGCCGTGAATACGTGCGGCGCTTTCCCGATCTGTCCGAACATGTCTGGGCGGTGCTGCTGGCGGTATTCATCGTTTTCGCGTTCTTTGCCGGCCTTGGCAGTTGGCTGGTTGTCCTGGCCCATGGCAGCCGCCGCGCGGCGCAGGACGAAACCCGGCGCCATCTCGCCAAACTGGAACAGGAAGTGGCAGCCCACGGCGCCACGGATGCGGCCCTGCAACGCGCGCGGGAAGTGGCCGAAGCTGCCAACGCCGCCAAGAGCCGCTATCTGGTGTCTGTCAGCCACGAAATCCGCTCACCGCTCAATTCGATCTATGGCTATGCCCAGTTGCTCGAACGCGGCAGCGATCTGAAGCCGGACGATGTGGGCCGGGTGATCTGCCGGTCGAGCGAGCACTTGTCCAACCTCGTCGATGGCCTGCTCGATATCGCGCAGGTCGAAGCAGGCGTCCTGCGCCTTTCGCGCGATACGATCCGCCTGCCGGCCTTTGTTGAACAGATCGCCAACATGTTCCGCCCGCAGGCCAGCGCAAAGGGCCTGCAATTCGTGCTCGACGTGCCGCAGCCGCTGCCTGAGTTCGTCCGCGGCGACCAGAAGCGGCTGCGCCAGGTGCTGATCAATCTGCTGTCCAACGCCGTGAAGTTCACGCCTTCGGGCAGCGTGACGTTCCGCATTGGCTGGCGGGGTGAACTGGCGACGTTCGAAGTGATCGACACCGGCATTGGCATTGCCCCGGAAGACCAGGAGCGCATTTTCGGTGCGTTCGAGCGCGGGCGCAGTTCATCGGTCACCGGACAGCCGGGCATCGGGTTGGGTCTGGCGATCACGTCCACGCTGGTGCACGTCATGGGCGGCGATCTGAGCGTCGCCAGCACGCCGGGGGAAGGCACCGGGTTCACGCTGCGGATTATGCTTTCGCGCCCGGTTACCCAGTCGGTGCAAAGCCACCGCGCCGATGTCATTACCGGCTACGAAGGGCCGGAACGCGCCGTTCTGGTGGTGGACGACGATGCCGCGCAGGCCGGGGTGATCGAAAACCTGCTGCGCCCGCTCGGCTTCCGGGTGAACAGCGCACGCGATGGCGACACGGCGATTGCGCTGGCGGCGGGGGCACGGCCCGACATCGTGCTGCTGGACATTTCGATGCCCGGCAAGACCGGCTGGGAAACCGCCGCCGCGCTGCGCGCCGCGCATGGCCATGGTGTGCGCATCATCATGCTATCGGCCGATGCGCACCAGTTCCGGCGCGGCGGCGATGGCCATGATCCGCACGACATGTTCCTGACCAAGCCTGTCGAACTCGACAACCTGCTCGATGCCCTGTCGTGGCAACTGGATCTGACCTGGACCGTGTCCGATGGTTCGCCCGCGCGTGTTGCGGCGTCGACAGCGGCGGTGGAAGTCCATCTGCCTGCTGCTGCGCTGCCGTTCGTGCCGGAAATTGACGCATTGGCCCGGATCGGCAACGTCCGCGCCATCCAGGCGCGGTTGAGCGAGCTGGAAGAAGCCGTGCCCGAAGCGGTGCGCTTTGTTGTCCATCTTCGCTCCTATCTCGAATGTTTCGATTTCAAGGGCTTGCGCGAAGCCCTCCGCCGTGGGGTTGTCCATGTTTCCTGATCTTGCCATGCCGCACAGCGCGGGTTCTGCTGCCGCTGGCACGCTGCCGGGGCGTGACACCGTGCTGGTCGTCGATGACAACCCGGAATCGCTGCACTTCCTGATCGACACGATCGAACAGGCGGGCATGACGGTGCTGATCGCTACCAACGGGTCCGATGCGCTCGAACTGCTGGGACACGTCGCTCCGGACCTGATCCTGATCGATGCGATCATGCCGGGTCTTGATGGGTTCGATACGACCCGCGCAATCAAGAAGCAGCCGCGCCTTGCCGATATTCCGGTGATCTTCATGACCGGGCTGACCGAAACCGAACATGCCGTGCACGCGCTGGAGGCGGGTGGCGTCGACTATGTACGCAAGCCGATCGCCATAGAGGAACTGCTGGCGCGGATGCGGGTGCATCTGTCCAGCGCGCGTGTTTCGCAGCAGGGGCGCAGTGCGCTCGACGCCACTGGCCGCCACCTGTTCGCGGTGACGCGCGAGGGTGCGCTGCTTTGGGCCACCCCGCAAGCCGAGCGGCTGATGGCGGATCTTGGCTGCCGCGATGGCAGCTTGCCCGAAAGCTTTGCCGCGCCGCTTGCGCGCCTGCTCGCTCCGCACGAAATGCCCGGCGCTTCGCTGCGTTTCGAAGGGATCGACGAGACGATTGAGCTGGTACTGGTCGGTGCGATGCGCGGCGATGAAGTGCTGATCCGCCTGAACCGCCTGCGCGAAGGGGCCGAGGTTGAACTGCTGCGCGACCGCTATGGTCTGACCCTGCGCGAAGCCGAAGTGCTGCTGTGGATCAGCTATGGCAAGCCCAACCGCGTCATCAGTGAAATCCTGGGAATCAGCCCGCGCACCGTGAACAAGCATCTGGAGCAGGTTTTCGAAAAGCTGGGCGTGGAAACGCGCGCGGCGGCAGCGGCATTTGCGGTGCGCACGATCAGTTGAAGTGGACCGACACAAGCAGCGGGGCGAGGCGTTTTCGGGCCGTTTTGCGGTGCGACCTGAACGACACCTAAACGTACCTGAACGGCCCCTGCGATGCCTCAAGCAGGTTTGCGGCGCGTTCAAGGTCGGCGTGCGTGTCGACATCGAGGGCGAGCACCGCGTCAAGCGCAACGGCAGGCGCATTACGCAGCAGGTGCCCCGCGCCGCGGTCCCCTTCCAGCGCCACCAGTGCATCGAAATGCTGCCGTCCGAACAGGGCCGGGACCATCGCCCTGCCGCTGACGGCGCTGGCCACCATCGCGCCATCGAACGCGTCTGCCAGCGCCATGAAGTGGCTGGCCGGAACCAGCGGCATGTCGGCCAGCGCGATCAGCACCGCGCTCGCGCCGTCTGCCGCGCGCACGCCGGTGGCGATGGAGGCCGAGAGCGGTCCGTCCGCGGGGATGAGCGGTACGCGCGTGAAGCCCGGCAGGTCCGGGGTCGTCGCGCTGCACACGGCGATATGGTGCGAAAAGGGCAGGGCGGCCAGCCGGTCGGCAGCGTGGCGGGCCAGCGGCTTTCCGCCAAGGTCTGCGCCCAGTTTTCCGCCCCCAATCCGCGTTCCGCGCCCGGCGGCAAGCAGGATCAGCGCGGTGTCTTCAAAGCTCACGGTGTGGCATGCGCCAGCAGCGGTGCGCCGAACCAGTGCGCCCAGTGGGCCAGCGCGTTGTAATCGGCAACCACTTCGGCCAGCACTGAAAGCGCCAGCGTCGCCGGATCGCGGGTGGCGGGGATCAGGCCGATATGGCCGCGCAGCCGTCCGATGGCTTCGGAGGAAACCCCGGCTTCGGCCAGCGCGGCGAGCCGGGCTGCGTGGGTGCGGCGGCTGCCGACCGCGCCGATGTAGAATGCGGGCAAGTCGAGCGCCTGCGGCAGCAGGTGTTCTTCCCAGTCGCGGCCATGGAACAGGAAGACGATGGCCGACCAGGCATCGCTGGCAATGTCTGGCAGGTGCGTGCGGGTGTGCAGCGTGGTTGCCGCAATACCCTGTGAAACAAGGCTTTCACACGTATGCCGGTCCGGTGTCAGAGCCTGAATCTGCGCGCCATAGGCCGCGCCGAGGCGGGCAAATGCGGTCAGATCCTCGCCTTGTCCGAGCACATGGATGCGCAGCGGGGGCTGATAGGCATGGGTGATCGCGGTGCCATTCCATGCTTGCGGTGTGGCGTCTGCCGCCAGCCGCGCGCCGTCGCAATCGAGCGTCAGGGCGGCGGGTTCGCGCGCCTCAAGCATGGCGATGACGCCGGTAATTGCGGCCGGATCGGGGGCAGGGGTGAACAGCAGGTCGATCCCGCCGCCACAGGGCAGGCGGATGTCGATATAGGGCGATCCGATCCCGTAGCGCACTACCCGGCCCCAGCCATCGGCCAGCGCCTCCATCGCCTCTGCGGCAACAGCATCTTCGACGCATCCGCCCGACAGCGAGCCGACGCGCTGACCGTCCTGCGCGACGGCCATCTGCGCACCGATCCCGCGCGACGACCCGCCTTCTATGCCGACCAGCGTGACGAGCACGCAAGGCGTGCCCGCTGCGGCGCAATCCGCAACGAAGCGCAGCACGTCGAGAGGGGCCGTGGCGATCATGCGGGCGGTGTCAGGCATGCGGGCGGTGTCAGGCCGTTTCCAGCGGCAGGCGGCGCAGGCGTTTGCCGGTGATCGAATAGATGGCGTTGGCCAGCGCCGGGATGACCGGGGGCAATGCCGGTTCGCCCAGCCCGGACGGTGCGGCATCGCTTGGTACGAACTGGACCGCGACATCGCGCGGCACCGCGTCGATCCGCAACAGCGCGAACTCGCCGAAGTTTTCTGCCGTGATCACGCCTGCTTCCTGCACGATCTTCTGGCCGAGCATGGCCTGGCCCAACCCTTCGAGAGCGGCGCCCTGGGCCTGGTGCAGGGCGTTGATCGGATTGATGATCTGCGAGCCTACGTCGCCCGCTACCCAGACCTTGTCGACGCGCAGCACGCCGTCGGTCAGACTGGCGTCCACGACTTCGGCAAAATAGCCCATGTGGCTGTAATAGAAGCCGAAACCGCGCCCATTCTGGCGTCCTGTCCAGCCGGCCATCTGGCACACGGCGTCGATGACCTTGCGCGCGCGGCCCGTGTTGAACGGCGTCCGCCCGCCCGGAATCTCACGCGCGTGACCAAGGGTGCGGCGCATCAGTTCCGGCAGGTCCAGCCCGGCTGCTTCGGCCACCTCGTCCATGAACGACTGGAAGACAAAGGCCATGGCGTTGGATGTGGGCGCGCGCAGCCAGCCAGTGGCGAGGTTGGTCGTCATCATGCTGACGCCAAGATCGACGTTGGCCACGACCGGCGCGGGATATTCCGCTGCGGAAAGTTCCGCCGCGCGGATCGGCTTGCCGTCCTTGCCGAAGGTCACGAAATGGTCCTTGAGCGCGACCAAGGCCCCCGCAGCGTCGATCCCGGCGGACAGCCGGTGCCACCCGGCGGGGCGGTAGTAGTCGTTGCGGAAATCGTCGGTCCGGTCGTACAGCACCTTGACCGGCTTGCCCGGCAGCGCCTTGGCCACCTGTCCGGCAATAGCCATGTAATCGTTCATCAGCCGCCGCCCGAAGCCACCACCGATCCGCGTCATGTGGATGGTCAGCGCATCGGGGGCCAGCCCGCACAGCTTTGCCGTTTCGGCTCGCCCGCCCGCAGGGAGCTGCGTCGGCGCCCAGATTTCCAGCTTGCCGTCATCGAACCGGGCGGTGCAGTTCATCGGCTCCAGCGTGGCGTGCGCGAGGAACGGGTATTCGTAATCGGCGGTAACGACCTTTGCCGCCCCGGCCAGCGCGGCATCGGCATCGCCGGTCTTGAGCAGGCTGGTCTGGGGGGCCTTGCCCAGCGTGGTGGCGGCTTCGGCTTCGTATCCGGCGGTGGAAAAGCCGCTAACCGCTGCGTCATCCCACGTCACGGACAGCTTTTCACGGGCCTTGCTGGCCGTCCACCAACTGTTGGCGACGATCACCACTGTATCGTTGCTGCCTTGGGCAACGTAGCCGCTGTTCACGGCGAGAACCGCGATCACGCCGGGGATCGCGCGCACCGCAGCATCGTCAAAGCTGCCGACCGTGCCGCCATGCGCCGGGCATTTGACGATGGCGCCATGCACCAGCCCCGGCAGCCGCGTGTCGATCCCGTAGAGCGGCTGGCCTGAAACGATCTTCGGCACGTCCACGTTCATCCGCGACGTGCCGATGATCGAAAAGGTTGCCGGATCCTTCAATGGCACCGTTGCCAGATCGGGCGGCGTCTGCGCCGCTGCTGCCTTGGCCAGCGCGGCATAGGGCACGCTCCGCCCGCTCGCCTTGTGCAGGACTGTACCTTTGGCGGTGGCAAGTGAAGCGGCATCGACACCCCATTGCGCAGCGGCGGCCGCCACGAGCATCGCCCGTGCGGCCGCGCCGACCTGGCGCATGGGCAGCCAGTTGCGCGGCGTGGCGGTGCTGCCCCCGGCCACCTGCGGGCCATAGCGGGCTTCGTCGGCATCGGTCTGTTCGATCCTGACCTGATCCCAGCCAAGGTCCAGTTCCTCGGCAATGAGCATCGGCAGCATGACCTTCACGCCCTGGCCGATTTCGGGGTTCTTGGCGCCGATGGTTACGCTGTTGTCGGCATTGATGCGGACAAAGGCGTTGAGCATGGAGACGTCGCTGCCCGCCGCCGGAGCGGCGAGCGCCACCGAGGCATCGAGCGTCAGAACTGCGCCACCGGCAAGCGAGGCGACGATAAACGAACGGCGCGAAAGGGTTGCGGCTTCGGTCATGCGGCGGCCCCCCCGGCGTGTGGTGCAGCGGGTGCAATTTCGGCCATCCCGGCGCCTTCAACCGGGAGGCCCGCGGCCTTGCGGATGGCGGCGCGGATGCGCAGATAGGTTGAACACCGGCAGATGTTCCCGCTCATCCACCCGTCGATATCTTCCGGGGTGGGTTGGGGTATCTGCGTGAGCAGCGCCGTTGCCGACATTATCTGCCCGGCCTGGCAATACCCGCACTGCGGCACGTCGAGCGCGGTCCACGCATCGGCCACCTTCTTGCCCAGCGGGTTGGTGGCGATGCCTTCAATGGTGGTGACACGCTTGCCCGCAGCGTCACCGATGAGTGTCTGGCACGAACGCACCGCGTCCCCGTCCAGATGGACGGTGCATGCGCCGCACAGGCCCGCGCCACAGCCGAACTTGGTACCGGGCATGTCCAGATCCTCGCGCAGAACCCACAACAGGGGCTTGTCCGGCTCGGCATCGACCACGCGCTTGCGGCCGTTGATGGTCAGGGAGACGCTCATCGTTCGGTATCCTCAAGGTCTAGTCGGCCCGAAGGCGGGCTGCCATCCACCCTGACGGGAAGAGGGGCCAGTCTGGCGGGCAGGGGCAAGGCTTCAGGGTAGCATGCCCTCGCCCTTGGCTGTCCTGCTGAAAGTGAACAGCCGCGCCAATCCGGTCAAGCGCCTTGTTGGCGGAGCAAGGGAAACATGCCTGCCGCGCGCCAGCTCTGCCGCCCTTCCTGCGGTAATCGTCGCATTGCGGTTGGCGCGGGCCGGATACTGGTGTTATGCGCAAAGCATGGCCGCCCGCCCTGACAACGACGAAACAGACCTGCCTTCGGCGCCGCGTCCCGGCACGTATGTGCGCGGGGCCGAAACCGTTGATGCGATCATCAAGGCGGCGCTGCGCGTGCTGATCGACGAAGGGGCGGGCGCTTTCACCATTCGCCGCATCGCCGCCGAATGCGGGATGAAGGTGGGCAATGTCAGCTACCACTTCCCGAAAAAGGAACTGCTGATCCAGACCCTGCTGGACGATATCATCGGCAGTTACGACAAGTTGCTGGAACGCACCGTGCGCCAGCCGGGGCTGGACGCGGAGGAAAGACTGCGTCTGATCGTGGTCATGTGCCTTGACGATATTGCCGGAAAGCGCACCACGCGGCTGTTCACCGAACTGTGGGCGCTGGCCAACCACAACGAGTTCGTGGCCGACCGGGTTCGTGTGTTCTACACCCGCGTGCACGATATCATCGCCGAATACGTGGCCGAACTGAACCCGGCGCTGGGGCCGGGCGATGTCCGCTCTGTCGCGCTCTACATCAGCGCGTCGATGGAAGGGGCGACCCCGTTTCTGGGGTATGAAAAGCCCTGGGCCAACCGGATGCGCGCCTTCACCGCGATTGCCGCGCACACTCTGGTGCAGATGGCCCGGACAATCACGCCGCGCGATATTGCCGGGCTTTCCGACCGTCGCTAGGCTGGCTTCCGGCCCGTGCGGCGGGCCGCGCAGGTGCTTGATTTCGCACATGCAAAAAAGGGTTTGACCGAATCTGGACATGTGTCAAAACTTGTCGCTTCCACGCAAGGGGAAACGTGATGACGGTGGGCAGCAGCAGATTTGGCGGTCGGATTGCGGGGGCCGCGATGGCGGGTCTGGCATGCGCTCTTGCGGTATGGACTCCGGCACTCGCCCAGGCACCCAAGGTTCAGCCCGTGGTGGGCGAGGCGGAAGAAGCCAGCGTTGCCACCATCGACCCGCCCCGCACCGGCTGGTTCTACGTCCGCGGTGGCTGGGGCACGGCGGGGTCGAGCATTTTCGACAGCGCGACCGGCAAGATGGTGGGCATGGTCGCCACCGGCCGGGATTCGGACCTGGCGATAGACCCGGCGGGGAAGGCCTACTACGTGGCCGAAACGATCTGGACCAAGGGCAACCGTGGCGCCCGCCAGGATCTGGTCGCGGTCTATGATGCGCGCACGCTCAACCTGCTGGCGGAGATTCCGACGCCGGGTCGCCTCATCATCGGCGGCCTGAAGACCAATTTCGTTCTGAGCGACGATGGCAAGACTGCTTACGACTACAACTTCGATCCCGCTTCATCGGTCAATGTCATCGACATGGTGCGGCGAAAGTTCGTGCGCGCCATCGAACTGCCCGGTTGCGCCAGCCTTATCCCCAATCCCGGCGTGGGTTTTTCCGCGCTGTGCGCCGATGGCACGATGGCCACCGTGGCGGCGGTAGCGGGCAAGGATGCGATCACGCGCACCGAGGCGTTCTTCGATCCCGCAGCCGACCCGATCTTTGCCAACTTCACCTATGACCGCAAGAAGAAGCAGGCCGTCTTCCTGAGCTATACCGGCCTGATCCGTACGGCGATGATCGGCGCTGCGCCGGTTGTCTCGGCGCCGTTCTCTATCCAGCAGGCCGCCGGGATGCGGCCCGCCGATACCGCGCCGCTCGACATCGCGTGGTATCCCGGCGGGTCGCAGGTCATGGCACTGCACCGGCCTACGGGCACCTTGTGGGTGCTGATGCACAAGGGCGAATACTGGTCGCACAAGGAAGGCGCGGAGGAAATCTGGGCGGTCGATCTTGCCGCCAAGAAGGTGGTCAAGCGCGTCCCGATCGAAACCCCGGTCTACAACATCGAGATCACGCAGGACGACGCGGCGATGATCATGGTTACCGGGCGGGACAACGAAGGCATGATCCTCGATTCGAAGACCGGCGAGGTCAAGCACACCATCGAGAACGCAGGCGGCGGGCACGTCACCGTCGTGGAGCCGATGTGAGCGCGCTGGCGCAAACCGCCATGGCCATTGCCGGTGGCGCGGCGGCCATTGGCACGGGGCTGATCTTCGTCGGCACCGGCATGGCCAAGCTGCGCCACCGCGCGCTGTTTCCCGGCGTGGTGGCCAATTACCGCTTGCTGCCCGAACCGCTGATCCGGCCGGCCGCGCTGGTGCTGCCGCCGCTGGAACTGGCCGTTGGCGCCGGACTGCTGGCGGGCTGGCGCTGGGCGGCGGCGCCCGCCATCGCGTTGCTGGTGCTGTTCGCGCTGGCCATGGCGATCAACATCGCGCGCGGGCGGGGGCACATAGATTGCGGCTGCGGACGGCCCGACCTGCGCCAGCCGCTGAACCGCGTGCTGGTGTGGCGCAACGTGGTTCTGGCGGCGCTGCTGGTTCCGGCGCTTGCCGCCATCCCCGATTTTGCCTCCGCTCCGTGGCTGGTCGCGCTGGCGGGCGGCCTGGCGCTTTATGCGTTGACGCTGCTGGTCAATGCGCTTGCGTCCCTTGCCACAGGGCCGCTGGCGGCGGTGAAAGGAAATGCCCGATGATGACCGCGCTGATCGTTTCGCAAGTGTTTTCATGGATCATCATCGTCGCGCTGGTCGTCGCGCTGCTGGCGCTGGCGCGGCAGGTGGGCGTGCTGCACATGCGCGTGGCCCCGGCAGGTGCGCTGACCACCAGCGGTGGCCCGGCGGTCGGGGCCAGGGGGCCGGCTGTCCCCGCCCGCACGCTTGGCGGACAGGACGTGGTGGTCGGCGGCCCCGCGGCGCACGGCGCGCTGCGCCTGCTGATGTTCGTTTCGGCATCGTGCCCGCTGTGCAAGGGCCTGATCCCGGTGGCGCGCTCCTTTGCTCATGATGAGCGGGTGGAACTGACCTTCGTCGGGGATGACGATCCGGCGGCGCAGGCCGCAATGATCGCGGACCACGGGCTGGAAGCCTATCGGTTCGTCAACGGGCCGCAGGTTGGCCAGGCCTATGAAGTGGGCAAGCTGCCCTATGCCGTGCTGCTCGATGCCGAAGGAACGATCCTGTCCAAGGGCCTCGTGAACAGCCGCGAACATCTCGAAAGCCTGATCGTGGCGCACGAGTTGGGCATTGCCACGGTGCAGGATTACATCTCCGGGCTGAAGATCAAGGCAGCATGATGCCGATCCGCCGCCCATTCACTCATCCGCCTGTGGCCAGCGCCGCATATCCATCACACGGGGGCATCACGGCATGAAGACTTTTGATACGGATGCGATTGGCGAAAAGCTGTTGCGCCGCTTTGCCGGACGAACATCGCGCCGCAGCATCCTGTCGCGGCTGGGGGCGGCGCTGGTTGCCGCGCCGGTGTTCCCGCTGCTGCCCGTCAGCCGCGCCGCAGCGGCCAAGCCCGACCGTTCCCACGAAGCCAAGACCGCCTTTGCCCGCAATGCCCAGACCACCGACGATACCAAGTGCGATTACTGGCGCTATTGCGCGATCGACGGGGCGCTGTGCACCTGTTGCGGCGGCGGCATCCACACTTGCCCTGCTGGGTCCGAACCATCGCCGGTTTCGTGGGTCGGGTCGTGCATCAACCCCGACGATGGCAAGGCCTACATGATCGCGTACCGCGATTGCTGTGGCAAGCCTGCCTGCGGCCAGTGCGGGTGCGACAATACCGACCGCGAAACGCAGGTCTATCTGCCGCAGCTCAACAACAACGTGATCTGGTGTTTCGGGACGAGCAGCATGGAATACCACTGCTCCACCGCGATCATGATCGGCGCTGCCTGACGGGTGATGCGCGTGCGGGCGATCGTTCTGGCCGGACTGGCGGCGGCTATGGCAGCAGGGTTCCCCGCGGCCGCGCCCACGCTGATGGCGATGGACGATCCGCGCGCGCAGACCGTGGCACAAGGGCTGGCGGCAGTCACCGATCCCGAACTGGCGCGGTCCGATTACGTCGAACACTGTGCCGGGTGCCATGGGGTGCAGGGCGTGTCCGCCCCGGCACGGCTGCCCGAACTGCGCGGCCGGGTAGGTTACATGATGTGCACGCCCGACACCCGCGCTTATCTGCTGCGCCTGCCCAATATCGCCAGGAGCCGCCTTACCGATAACCAGCAACTGGCCGACATGCTGAACTTCATGGTCTTTGCGATTGGCGGCGATAGCGTGCTGCCGGGTACGCAGCCGTTCACCGCTGCCGAAGTCGCGCATGAGCGAAAGTTTGCGCTGACTTCGGCATCCCTGATCAAGGAGCGGGCGCGCCACGTCGAAACCGCGATCCGCACGTGTGGCGCACCGGCATCGCTGCGGGATTTCTACAAGCCCCGCTAGGCCCATTGGCGGGGCAGATGTTGTTCCGCTTTGGTTGATTAACGCCCTGCGCCGGGGCGGCTTCCCCAACAGCGGTGCAGCGCGGGAAAGGTTTCGGCATTTTTACCTGATTCGGCGGAATCGGTGCTGGTTTTTGGACCTGCACCGAGGGTTGCAGACAGCTTTTGCGCGAGTGTGCCGGGGTGCCACTATCAAAATGGGACAGTTTTTTACTGGGAAGGATGGCGGAACGGATGCTGCGTTGCGGCATCGGGCCGCTGCTAACTATCAGGCGTGTAAGTGTTTCTACGCGACCTGGGTTAGTAGGCGCAGCGAATTGGTTCGCGCATTCAGTCTGGAGCGGTGCATTCTTGCCTTACGCAGGCGGGAATCTTCGCTAGGAGAACTGGAGACAGGGATTTCTGGTGGCAGGCAGCGGCGTGCGGTTGCGCACTATCCGCCCCGCTGGCCGAGCAAGTGAGGTGTCGCCATGCTGAATGCCGAAAGGCCTCTGGATGAGGTGCTGGACACGCTTACCGGTGCTCTGGACGATCTCGATCGTCACGGACAGGCTATTGCGGCCCTGCACCTTGCGATGGCCCTCGATTGCCTCAAGGCGGACCGTGCGCGCAGCAGCGCCATCCCGCCGATGGGAGCCGGTCGGGTTCCGGTTTCGCGCGGCCGTCTGCGCCTGGTGATGTAACGCACTGCTCGCGGTCGTGCCCTTGCGCCAGCCGCCGGGCGTGCTGCGGAAAAGGCGCGAAGGCCCCAACCCGTTTTTACGGTTCCTCACCGCGCCGGGCGTCCGCGACCGGTCGTGGCGTGCCTTTTTGAGGCCTTCGGGGTGGAGGCCTGCGTCGTGCGCAAAGCAGAACTATCGCCCGCGACAGGCATTGTTTAATGTCTATCAAAACAATTGAGTATATGCAGGGGCATCGGCGCGGAATCGCCGGATGCGCCGGGCATGATACCTGGCCATCTGGCGGCGTCAGCCGGGTATCGTTCCGATCATGCACAAGGATCATTGCCGCCATGCATCCATCTCCCGGCCCTTTTCCCTTGCCGGCTGAGCACGACGCGATCGAAGCGGGCCTTGCCAGTGTGCGCGAAAGCCTGTCCGGCCTGCGGTTCGGGACGGTTCTGCTGACGGTTCATGACGGCCGCATCGTGCAGATCGACGTTACTGAAAAGCGGCGGCTTACACCGACCTGATCGAACCGCCGCACCGCCCTTTAACGCTACAAGATTCCAACCGCACCGCTGACCGGACCACCGGAAGCATCGCCTGAAAACCCCACCATCACGAGGTTCTGCGATGTCTTTCCGTATCCTGCTGCTGGCGGGGGCTGCGCCCTTTGCCCTTTCGTCCGCTGCCCATGCCGAAGCTGTTCCGGCTGCGCCGGGCCTGCCAACGCCTGCCGACGCGGCCCCTTTGCAGGAATCGTCCGTCGGCACCGGCGCCAACGAGAGCGGGACGATCGTTGTCACCGCGCGCCGCCGGGCCGAGACGGCGCAGGACGTGCCGGTGGCCATTTCGGTTGTCGGCGGGGACCAGATCGACAGCACCGGCAGCTTCAATGTCGGGCGGTTGCAGCAACTGACGCCAACCTTGCAGTTCTATTCGTCCAACCCGCGCAACACCGCAGTCAATATCCGCGGCATCGGCGTGCCGTTCGGCCTGACCAACGATGGCATCGAACAGGGCGTGGGCATCTATATCGACGATGTCTACAATTCGCGCGTGGCATCGGCCACGTTCGATTTCCTCGACGTGAAACAGATCGAGGTGCTGCGTGGGCCGCAGGGCACGCTCTATGGCAAGAACACCACCGCCGGGGCGATCAACATCACCACCAACCAGCCGACCTTTGCTTTCGAAGGGAAGGCGGAAGTCACCTTTGGCAATCTCGATTACGTGCAGGCAAAAGCGGCTGTTTCCGGCCCGCTTGCCGAAACGCTGGCGGCGCGCGTGGCGGTTTCCTCAACCCGGCGGCGCGGCACGATCTACAACGTCACCTCGCGCCAGTGGATTCAGAGCCAGGATAACCTTGGCCTGCGCGGGCAGTTGCTGTTCCAGCCGAACGAAGCGTTGAACATCACGCTGGCCGGAGACTACAGCAGGCAGGACGCTGTGTGCTGCGGTTCAGTCTATGTCCGCACCGGCGTGACCCAACGCGCGCCGGACCGCCAGTTCGCAGCCCTGGCTGCGGCGCAGGGCTATGCTCCGGCCAGTACCGATCCGTTTGACCGGGTGACCGATCTTGACGCTGCACTTCAGGCCGGAAACCGTATTGGCGGAGCTTCGGTAAAAGTGAAATGGAATGTCGGGCCGGGTACGCTGACTTCGGTCACGGCGTGGCGGTTCTGGGATTGGGAACCGCAGAACGACCGCGATTTTACCGGGCTGCCGATCGTTACCCGCTCGCAAAATCCATCGCAGCAGGACCAGTACACACAGGAATTGCGCTACAACCGGTCTGGCCGCACGCTGGATTTTGTGGTGGGCGCGTTCGGCTTCTACCAGCGGATCGACACGCAGGGGACCGAATCGCACGGCGCTGCCTCGACCCGGTGGAATCTTGCGCCGACCAATGCGCTCTACACCTCCAATGTGCTGGACGGGCTTACCGCGCGCAACACGCAGTATCTGAAGAACACCAGCCTTGCCCTCTACGGGCAGGCGAGCTGGAAGGTGACGCCGGAGCTGACCCTGCAACCGGGCGTTCGCGTGAACTACGACCGCAAGGACGGCTTCTATCAGCGGCGCGTGTTCACCGCGGCAGGCACCGAGATCCGGCTCGACGGGGCACCCGGCGCCGCCCGGACCGCGCAACTGGCGATTTTTACCCCGCAGGAGATCGCGCCCACCTTCAGCGACTGGAACTTCAGTTACGACTTTACCGCCAGCTACAAGGCGGCACCGGGCGTGCTTGCCTATGCGACCTATGCCCGGTCGTTCAAATCGGGCGGCATCAACCAGAACGGCGTGCCGACCGATGCGCTGAACACGCCTCTGCTGGGCGCTGCCACGGTAAAGCCGGAATCGGTCAACCACTATGAAATCGGCATCAAGAGCGAATGGCGCAGCGTGGGCGCGATTTTCAACCTTTCGGCGTTTCGCACGGCTATCAAGGACTATCAGGCCAACGTGAACAATGGCCAGTTCGGGGTGCTGCGCGGGTATCTGGCCAACGCCGGGGCGGTGCGCACGCAGGGCATCGAGGCGGATTTTTCGATCCGGCCCAGCGAACGGTTCAATGCTTATGCCAATGGCGCGTTTACCGATGCGACCTACCGCCGCTTCACCGATGCGCCGTGCCCGCCGGAGCTTTCCGGCGGTGCCTCCAGCCCGGCCAATTGCGACATTTCCGGGCGGCGCCTGGCCGGCGTGTCGAAGTGGGTGTTCTCCTACGGGTTCGAGGCCAACCGCCCGGTCAGTGTGTTCGGGCAGGACGGCCAGCTCTACTTCGGGTATGACGGCAGCTATCGTTCGGGCTTTTCGTCCAACCCCACGCCGTCGATCTATACCAACGTCGATGGCTATGCGCTGTCCAATCTGCGCGCCGGGTTCCGCAGCGAGGGGGGGCTGGATATCTACGGCTGGGTCCGCAACGCCTTTGCGGCGAACTATTTCGAGCAGCTTTTCGTGGGGCCGGGCAACACCGGGCTGATCGCAGGGCTGCCGGGCGATCCGCGCACCTGGGGCGTCACTGTGCGCAAGGCGTTCTGACCGGGCAGGGGGCGGGCGCGCGCGTCGCCCGGCCCCAGCGCATCCGTGTTCCGTCAGTTGTTGCCGCCGATGAGATCGCCCAGTTCGCCCAGCAGCGACCCTTCGCCGCGGTTCTGCCCGCCGCGCGATCCGGCTGCGGCGAGCATCCGCCCGGCCAGGCGCGAAAACGGCAGCGACTGGATCCACACCTTGCCCGGCCCGCGCAGCCGCGCGAAGAACAGCCCTTCGCCGCCGAACAGCACCGATCGCACGCCGCCTGCGGTGACCAGATCGAAATCGACAGAGGGAGTATAGGCGGCAAGGCACCCGGTATCGACGTGCAGTTCCTCGCCTGCGCGCAGTTCGCGTTCCACCAGCGTGCCGCCCATCTGCACGAACACCCAGCCGTCCCCTTCCAGCTTCTGCATGATGAAGCCCTCGCCGCCGAACAGGCCAGTCAGCACGCGGCGCTGGAAGTGCATGCCGATCGACACGCCGCGCGCGGCCGCCAGGAAGCTGTCCTTCTGGCAGATCAGCGTTCCGCCCACATCGGACAGCTTGAGCGGCAGGATCGAACCGGGGGTGGGCGAGGCGAAGGCGACGCGTGCCTTGCCGCTGCCGTTGTGGGTGAACACGGTGGTGAACAGGCTTTCGCCCGTCACCAGCCGCTTGCCCGCGCCCAGCAGCTTGCCCATGAAGCCGCCGCCCTGATCGCCGCTGCCATCGCCAAACACAGTGGTCATCCCCACGGCGCCATCCTTCCACACCAGCGCCCCCGCTTCGGCAACCGCGCTTTCACCGGGATCAAGCTCGATTTCGAGGAACTGCAGTTCCTGCCCTTTGATCTCGAAATCAATATCGTCGGCAATGCTGGCGCTGCGGTGATGTTGCCAGGGGCTGTTGGCCATGTTCGTGTGCTCCGGCTTGCAAGATTTCAAACGTTCAAAGGGTCAGCCTGCCGCGCGGCAGATCCGAATCCAGTCCAGAAACCTACCGTTGAAACGGCTGGAAGCAATCGGGCTGTGCTGGCGAGCTGTCCATGAACGCAATGGGTCGGTACCGAGACCGGCGTTGCCTTCGTGCGCACAGCGAATGTTGGTTCGCTAAGGAACAGACGCCATCAGCAGTTTGCATTGGCGCCAGGAAATCCTAGTCTGGCCGCTAGGGCATAATGGGTGAGGTAGAATGCAGACTGGTCTTTCCGCATGGGTGCTTGCCATTGTGCAGGCCCTGCAGGACAGCGGCATCGACCACGCAGCCTTGCTGCGCAGCATTGGCATGTCGCCAGACAAGGTGGGCGATCTCAACCACCGCTATTCGCAGGACCAGGTGACCAATCTGTGGATCGCTGCCGTGCAGGAAACGCGCGATGATGATTTCGGGCTGAAGGTCGCGCGCCATATTCGCCCTTCGACGTTCCACGTTGTCGGCTATGCGATGGCATGCAGCGCCACGCTGAAGCGTGCCGGCCACCGCTTCGCCCACTCCGCCAGGCTGATTTCCGATGCCGCATCGGTGTCTTTCGAGCAAGTGGGTGCCAACTATCTGTTGCAGGTCGATCTCAACACCGGGGGACGCCAGCCGATCTACCAGACCATCGACACGATTCTGGCCGGGTTCCTGATGCTGTGCAAATGGATATGCCTTGCCCCCGTGGTGCCGCTGGAAGTGTGCTTCAAACACGAAAAGCCGCGTGACGACCGTGCGTATCAGGACATTTTCCAGTGCGAAATCCGCTATTCGCAGCCGGTCAACAGTATCTTGTTCAACGGCGCCGACATGGAGCGACCCGTACCGTCAGCAAACGAGGAGCTGGCGTCGATGCTGGACGAGATGGCCGCTAACCATATGGCGTTCCGCTTTCAGAGCCGTTTTTCGGCCAAGGTGCGCGATGCGCTCGTCGGGCAACTCCCCAGTGGTGAGCCAAGCAAGAAAGAAACGGCGCGTTTGCTGGGCATGACGGAACGCACGCTGCTGCGGCGCTTGCGCGACGAAAACACCAGCTTTCAGGAATTGCTGGACCGCTTGCGTGAAAAACTTGCCTTTGATTATTTGCGCCGGGCCGACTTGACGACCGAGAAGATCGCCCATTTGCTGGGTTTTTCAAGCAGCAGCGCGTTTTCCAGGGCGTTCGTGCGCTGGACAGGGCAACGCCCGAGCGATTGGCGCGAAAGCAATGCCCGGTCGAGCCTGAGCAGCAGCATCACGAGTTAGGCAGGCATCGTCAGTCCGAGGTCGAAAGCGCCAACTGGATGCCTTTAACCGATGCGCCAGTGCTCCACCCACCGTCGACGAGCAATGTTTGGCCGGTGACATAGCTTGCATCGTCGCTGACCATGAAGTGAACGGCGGCGGCCAATTCTTCCGGTCTGCCGATCCGGCCGAGCAAGCTGAATACGCTGGCGTTGCGCTGCACCATGTCTGGCGCTTCGTTCATGGCCAAGGGTGTGTCGATGATGCCTGGGGCGATGCAATTGACCCGGATGCCTGCCCCTCCGTATTCCACCGCAGCGGTCTGCGTCAGCGAGATGATCCCAGCCTTCGTTGCGGCATATTCGCCCCAGGCCAGAAAGCCCCGCACCGCCGTGATAGAGGAGATGTTCACGATCGCGCTGCCGGGCTTCATCCTGGCTGCTGCCTCCTTGATGCCGGACTGTACGCCGAGGATATGCAGGCGCCAGAAACGTTCCGAGCGTGCAGGATCGGCTTCGGCAAGTGGCGCACTTTGCGCGATGCCGGCATTGTTGACCATGATGTCCAGCTTTCCGAACCGCGCCATGGCATCGTCGCACAGCGCCTGTACATCTTCTGGTTTGCTGCAATCGGTCTGGCGAAAGGCGCCGCCCCATGCGGCGACATCGCTGCCATGATCGCGGATGTCGGCAACGAGTACATCGGCGCCCGCTGCGCGCAGCCGCTGGGCGATCGCGCCGCCGATACCCGATCCGCCGCCCGTGACGATAGCGGCCTTGCCGGTGAGCGAAAACATCATCGAAACTCCACTTCCATTGGCGCCTGAAGACCCAGTTGCCGCATCAGAGCGCCGGTATCCCACAGACTGCGTTCCACGGTAATCTTGCCAGCTTCGAACTTGTGGACGGTCAGACCGCGCACGAACGTCGTCTTGCCCTTTGCTGGAAGGCCGAGGAAATCGGTGCGGTGCTCGATCTCCCACGTCCATTCGAGGCAGCCGCCGTGTTCGTCGCCGTGATACCGCGTTGCGTTGAACATGTGCCGTGATGCGTCAGGATCGGCGTTTTCGAAGGTTTGAAACCAGCGGCGCAGGGCAACTCGGTCATTGTCTATTCGGACGCCGAAATTGATGTCTTCGTATTCGAACTCTGCAGGATAGTTTGCCATCAGTTCGTCGAGCCGATTGTCGAACTGTTCCAGCCAGTCCTGTTCCCATGCCAGATTCATAACGAACCCCTGTCGTCAGCGCCGGATGAAAAGGGAAGGCGCGGACCGCGATCCACGCCTTCGGGGGGACGTTTCAGAAGTTGACCCTGGCTTCAAGGCCGAAGCTCCGCGTCGGGCCGCGATAGTTGACCGTGAAGATCGGCAGCAATGGCACGATTTCCTGGAAGTATTTCCGGTTGGTCAGGTTATCGCCGTACGCGGACACTTCCCAGCGATCTCCACCCTTGAGCGAAAGGCGCGCCTTGAGCAGCGTCAATGGATCACGTTGTGTTCCCGGCGTATTGTCCACATCCCACCAGATCGAGCCGTAGCGGTTTACTTCGACGCGCGGCGTCAGCGACAGCGTCTGGCTGAGCTGGAGGTTCATGCTCGCGCCAAGGTTCAGCGTGGTTTCGAACGCGCCCGGCGCGACGTTCCCGTTGTTCAGCGGGTTGCCGGAGAACTGCTTTACCCTGCCGTGGGTATAGCCAAAACCGCCGAACAGGTTGAGGCCCATTGGCAGGCGGGCGTTGAAATCGAAGTCGAAGCCCTTCAGCGCCACCCTGTCAATGCTGACGGTAGTTTGCAGACCGGCAGCGGGCTGAAACTGGAACTGCTGCGCGCCGGAGATGTCGGTCTTGAACACGGCGACGTTGAGCGACAGCGCGCGGTCGAAGAACCGACCCTTGGCGCCGATTTCATAGGATTCGGACACTTCCTTGTTGTAGCCATCCTGAACGTAAATGGCTGCAGCATTGCCCCCGGCGGCAGCAATCAGCGCCTGGCGCGAACCGATCGGATTGAACCCGCCCGATTTGAAGCCCTTGCCATAGCTTGCATAGACGCTGGCATCGCGGCCGACATCGTAGGACACACTGGCCTTGGGTTGGAACTGCTTGAACGTGCGCGATGACTCACAATTGGCGAAGGTGCGCCCCGTCAGCGCGATGCAGTTGTTGTAATTCGCGCCGGTCAGCGGATTGATCGCATCGCGCGCGACTTCGCGGATCGACCGCTTTTCTGTGTCATACCGGCCAGCCAGGTTCAGGTGCAACTGGTCGGTCACGTCGAACTGGACGCTGGCAAACGGCGCGTAGCTGGTCGTCCGGTACAGCGGATTGCTGAACGAAAGCGTGCCATGGCTGGTCAGCGAGCTTTCGATCTCGTCGCGGTTGCGGGGCAGCGAGCCGTCAGTATCGAGGCTGATCTTGCTGGTCTGGTTGCGGGTAAAGCGCAGGTAGTAGAACCCGACCTGCCAGCGCAACCGGCTATCGGCGGAAGAGGTAAGCCGGATTTCCTGTGACAGATTCTTGTCAAGGTATGTGTACTGCTGGACGGTGCCGCCTACCCCTGAATCAAGGGCGATGTAGGGCGGAGAGTCGCTTGCAAAATACTGGTTCAGGCGGTTGTAGCTGCTGATCGAGGTCAGCTTGGCGCCGCCGAAGTCATATTCGGCCTTAAGCGTGACGTCCGCGAACTTTTCATCGAACGCACCGGTCACGTTTGATACAAACGGCATGTCGGCAAAGTTGGCGTCCAGCGCGGCGCCATTGAAACCGCCGATCGGCAGACCAACGAACTGGGCGTTGTAGGCGCTGCCACCGCCCTTCGAACGGTGCGCTGTGACTTTCAGGTCGAGAGTCAGTGGGCCACCGCTGTAAAGCAGCCGGGCGCGGCCACTGTTGCTCTGGAACCGCTGCACCTTTTCACCGGTGTTGATGTTCGTGAACGGGCCGTCGGTGTCGCGTGTTGAAGCAGCGATGGTAAAGCCGAGGGTGTCGGTCAGCGGGCCGCTGACCGTTGCACTCGCACGGCTTGCGTTGAAGTTACCATACGACGCGACGATGTTGCCTTCAAAGGTGTCGCCCGGCGCCTTGGTGGTTATCACGATGGCGCCCGCCGCCGCGTTGCGGCCGTAAAGCGCGCTTTGCGGGCCTTTCAGTACTTCGATCTGCTTGATGCCGAAAAGGTCCTGATTGAAAGGCTTGACGCTCGACAGGGTCACGCCGTCGATGACAATGGCCACGTTCGGATCGGAGTTGCGAACGGAAGTCTGCCCGCGAATGTTGATGTACGCTTCGCCCGCGTTGTCTTCGACGAACGTGACGTTGGGGGTGCTGCCGAGGAAATCGGCCGGACGGTTGATGCCGCGTTCTGCAATGGCGCGCTCGGTCACGACGCTGACGGCGATTGGAACCTTCACCAGGCTTTCATCACGCTTCGTTGCAGTGACGACGATCTCTTCTGCAGTGGGTGCGTTGGACTGGGCAAGGGCTGGAGCCTGCACGAGCACCATGGCCAGGGCGGCCGCGGAAGATGCGCGCAAATATACGGTACGTGACATTGAAAAATCCCCTCCTGAAGATCGGATGGTCCACGACGTTTCTTGATGACGTGGGCCTTTCACCGACATTGACCGAAGCAGGTGAGGGCAACAATTGAAATACCCGTGCGTGCCACGGCGTGGCCAAGCGGGACAATTCGTTTTGCGCGTTTCGAGTGTTGAAACGAGGAAAAGGCCGCGAATCCTCTGTAAATCATCGAAATGCGGAGTGGCTAAACGCAAATTATGGCTGAGGGGTGGGGTATTTTTGGCACGAAATGGCAAGAGGCGCTTGTCTGGGCCATGGCCTGCCGGTGCTGGTGTGTCTACGCTGCGTTCAGCCAGTGCCCCGGCGTCCGCACCTGTCCACAGAGATTGGGGCGGCGAAAGAGATCATTGACGTGCCCGTGCAGGTGCTCAGTCAATGTGGGCGGTGTGATGGAGAGGCAATATGAATCTAGAATGGGCCCAGTACTGGATCGGGCTGTTTGCAGACAGAACCGACGAACTGATGAGTCTGTATGACCCGGACATCCAGTTCGAGGATGTCAATTTCGGTTTGCAGATCAACGGTGATCTTGTCGCCTTGCGTGGCTTCTTCAACAACTTCGTCATTGAAGATCCGACGTTGAGCTACAACAGGTTCGACGTGTTCGATTATGTCGGCGATGACAAGCTGGGGTCGTTCCAGTGGACGTGGGAAACCAAGCACGCCGGCGATTTCCTTGGCATTCCAGCGGCGGGCAAGGTGACCAAGACCCGCGGCGTGACCGTCATGGCGTGGCGCCAAGGCAAAATCTACCTTGAGCGCAGCATCTGGGATGCTGTTCCGGTGTTTCAGCAGCTTGGCGTCGTGCCCCCGTTTCCTGGCTGACGCCAGACCAGAAGGAATCCTTCCATGAATGACAATCTGGCTGCGGCCATGCCGGACGAAGCGGTCGTCATCACCTACGACCCGCTCGACCCCAAGGTGACGGCTGCCCCCTATCCGCATTATGCGCAGTTGCGTGCGATTGCGCCCGTTCACTGGGTGGAATCGATGGGCGGCTTCGTTGTTTCGCGCTGGGACGACGTGGAAGCCGTGCTCAAGGACGGCAAGACCTTTTCGTCGTCCAAGTTCTGGCCTGTCCTGTTGGGCGAATACGATCCGGTGCCCGAAGTTCCGCCGATGATTTCCATGGATCCCCCCGGTCACATGCGCACCCGCAAGCTGGCCAACAAGGCCTTTGTGCCAAGCCGTGTCGGCGCGCTCAGCGAAAAGATTCGCCGGGTGACGCATGAGCTGATCGACGGGATCATCGAAAGAAATGGCAACGAAGGCGAGTTCGACTTTGTTTGGGAGTTTTCTGCCCTCTTCCCGGTGAGCGTCATTGCTGACGTGCTAGGCGTGGACCTGGCGCGACGGGTCGATTTCAAGCACTGGGTCGATGACCTGCTTTCGGCCGGTAACCGTGCCGCATACGGGCCGGAGCGCCTGTCGATCATCGATAAGAGCTCGCGCGATATACGCGCCTATTTCGATGACGTGTATGACCGCCGTGCTGCCGAGCCGGGCGACGACCTCATCAGCGGTTTCATGCAGGCTGAGGTCAATGGAGAGCGGCTGAGCCGAAATGAAGTGCTCAGCATGGCCATCCTGCTGCTGATCGGCGGGGTTGAAACCACGACAAACCTGCTGGGCATCACCCTGACTCACATGAAGCGCATACCGGGCCTGCAGGAAGCGATCCGCGCGGATGCCGAAAAGATTCCGCAGATGTTCGAAGAAATGCTGCGGTTTGACGGGCCGGTGCAGATGCTCTTCCGGCATGCGACCTGCGATACCGAATTGTGCGGGGTGGCGATCCCGGAAGGTTCGCTGGTGATGTTGCTACTCGGCGCGGCCAACCACGATGAGCGCAAGTTCGACAACGCCGAAGAGTTCGATCTCGATCGCAACCCAAGTGAAATCATGTCCTTCGGCCAAGGGCCGCACTTCTGCCTCGGTTCCTATCTTTCGCGCATGGAGGCCCGCGCGGCGGTCGAGATCCTGATGGAACGTTTCGAGGTGCTGATGCCGATCAGCGACGAGCCGGAGTGGATGGATTCCTACTTCGCGCGCGGACCGAAGAAGTTGCCGGTGAGGTTCAAGGTACGATGACACAGAATATGCCCGAAGAAACCGCGCTGCACCGCGTGGGGTCCTTTGCCGAACTCAAGGCTGGCCAGTCGATGCGGGCCAGCGTGAACGGTACACGCATCGCGGTCTTTCTGAACGACGGCGCGCCGATTGCGACCGCCGCGCGGTGCCCGCATGCGCAAGGGCCTTTGCACGAAGGTGAAGTCGAGGCTGGCATCCTGACCTGCCCGTGGCACGGCTGGACGTTCGATCTGGCAAGCGGCGCGTGCGACGATGACCCATCGTTGGTCTTGCAACGCTATGAAACCGTCGTGGATGGCGATGACATTCTGGTGCGCTTGTGACGGAACGCACCGCCAGGACACCCGCGGCACTCATTGAACGCCTGCGTTCGATCGTGGATGACAAGGGCTTGCTCACCGGCGCAGACGTTCGCATGCGCAATCCCGGCGTCTTCATGAGCGAGATTGGTGCGGATGCGCTTGTCCGGCCGACCACCACCGAGCAGGTTTCGCAGATCATGGCCGCCTGTCATGCTGCGGGACAGGCGGTTGTCGTGCACGGTGGCATGTCCGGTTGGGTGCGGGCGACGCAAACCCGACCTGGCGAAATTGCCCTCTCGCTTGAGCGTATGAACTGCATCGAGAATGTAGACCCCGCAAACCGCACAGCCATTGTGCAGGCGGGCGTCATCCTCGAAACGTTTCAGGACCACCTTGAACAGTTTGGGTTGATGTTCCCGCTGGACCTTGGCGGGCGCGGCTCATGCCAGCTTGGCGGCAATGCGGCGACCAATGCCGGCGGCATGCGCGTGCTGCGCTATGGCATGATGCGCGAACAGGTTCTCGGCGTGGAAGCGGTGCTGGCCGACGGCCGGATCGTCTCCTCGCTCAACCGCATGCTCAAGAACAACACGGGCTATGATCTGAAGCAGCTTTTCATTGGCACGGAAGGATCGCTTGGCGTTATAACGCGCCTTGTACTGCGTTTGCGTGAGCAGCCGACCAGCAGCAATACCGCGCTGGTCTGCGCAGAAAGATTCAGCCAGATCGCCGATCTTTTGCGCCACATGGACGGCGCGCTTGGCGGATTGCTGAGCGCATTCGAACTGATCGACAACAGCTTTTACCGGGTCAACACCGCCGGCGGACGCCACGGTGCACCACTGCCCTCGGACAAGCCGTATTATGTTGTCATTGAAACGCTAGGATCCGATCAGGAACGCGATACGGCTCTTTTCCATCAGGCGCTTGAGAAGGCGGCTGAAATGGGATTGCTCGACGATGCCGTGCTTGCCAGTTCCGAACGTGAGAGGGAAGCCATCTGGGCAATACGCGAAGACCTGGAGCATATCGTCCGTGACTTCCAGCCGTTCTACGCCTTTGACGTAAGCCTGCCGGTGGGCGACATGGAAGGCTATATGGCCGACGTGAAAGCTGCTCTGAAGGCGCAGCTGCCGGACGGGTCGATCGCGTTTCTGGGCCACATCGGCGACGGCAACCTGCACATCGCCATTGGCGCCGGCGGTGCCGACGACCGGGAGGTTGTGGAAGCGTGCGTCTACGAGCCGCTGCGCCCCATTCAGGGTTCGGTATCGGCCGAGCACGGCATCGGCCTGGAAAAGAAGAAGTGGCTTTCGGTCAGTCGCAGCGAAGCCGAATGCGCATTGATGTTCGAGCTGAAGTCGATGCTCGATCCGCGAGGCATCCTCAATCCGGGCAAGATATTCGATTTGCCGCCGCAGCATTTGGTTGCGCCGCTTGGCACGGCCTTGCCGGAATGACTGCTTCAATCAAGCCTTTGCGCCTCCACGGCTATCCGGTGAGCAACTATCACAATATTGTGCACGCCGTGTTACTGGAAAAGGGCGCGCCGCATGAAGTGGTGATTACCGGTGCAGCGCAGGACGAGGCGTTTCTTGCCTGCAACCCGATGGGCAAGATTCCGTTTCTGGAAACGCCGGGCGGTTTCATCGCGGAAACCGTGGCGATCATCGAATACCTCGAAGAAGTCTTGCCGGAACCCGCACTGCTTCCCGCAGATATATTCGCCCGTGCGCGCGTACGGCAGTTGGTCAACGTAGTGCAGGTTTATATCGAAGGTCCGTGCCGCACGCTCTATCCCGGCGTGTTCATGGGCGGGGTGAATGCCGATGCCACTACAGCGATTGCGGTGGGGTCCATTGACCGTGCCATCGCTGCATTGGTCCGGCTGGTTGACCAGGGACCGTTTCTCGTTGGATCGGCCCTGACGACAGCGGATATCTTTGCGTTTCACAGCTTCGAACTGGCGGAGCGCGTCATGCAGCACTGTTTCGACCGGTCGATTCTCGATGAAGCCGGGCTGCGCCAATGGCATGCAGGCATGGGCAGCCGGCCCAGCAGCCGGGCCGTGTTCGCGCAGTTTGCGCCGGCCTTTGCCGCCTATCTGCGCGATCACGCCGCTGCCTACCGATTTGAGGACTATTCCTATGCGTGATGTCTCGCTGAACGACAAGTATACGCTGACCAGCGGAACCGCTTTGATGACCGGAACGCACGCGATGGTGCGCGTTCCGATGATGCAGCGTGAAATCGACCGGGCGGCGGGACACAACACGGCGGGTTTCATTTCGGGCTACCGCGGCTCGCCGTTGACGTCATACGATCAGGAGCTGTGGCGTGCCAAGGCACTGCTGATCCAGCATGACATCCTCTTCCAGCCTGGCGTGAACGAAGACCTTGCGGCAACGGCCGTGTGGGGTACGCAAATGCTGGCAACGACGCCGGGCGCCAACAAGGACGGGGTCTTTGCAATCTGGTATGGCAAGGGACCGGGCGTCGATCGTTCCGGCGATGCCTTCAAACACGGCAATATTGCCGGCGCCGCTGCGCTTGGTGGGGTGCTGGTGGTTGCCGGTGACGATCATAGCGGCAAATCATCGACCGTGGCGCACCAGAGCGAACTGGCGCTCATGCACGCGGGGATGCCCATTCTGGCACCGTCAAATGTGCAGGATGTGCTGGATTTCGGTCTGATGGGCTTCGCCCTGTCGCGCTATTCCGGGGCGTGGGTTGGCTTCAAGCTGTGCAATGAAGTTCTGGAGCAGACGATGACCGTCGATCTTTCGGCGGAACGCGCATCCTTTGTTCTTCCCGACCGAGGACCGCCCCCGCCGAACGGGATTCACAACTATCCGACTCATCTTGATCGTCAGCAGTCCGAAATAGTGCACAAGCGTTTTCGCTGGCCGCTCGTTGAAAAGTTCATTTATGCCAATGGCCTGAACCGTTTGACGATTAACGCACCATCGCGCCGGCTGGGGATCGTCTCCACCGGCAAGGCGGTGCAGGATGCGATGCAGGCACTGCTGTTGCTTGGCCTCGACACCACTACCGCTGCGGCGCACGGCATTTCCTTCCTGAAGCTTGGCTGCATGTATCCGGTGGAACCGCGCGGGCTGGCCGATTTCGCGCAAGGGCATCAGGAGCTTCTGGTGATAGAGGAAAAGGAGCCTCTGGTCGAAAACCAGATCAAGGCCATCCTTTATGGCAAAGCCGGTGCGCCTCAGGTGTTCGGCAAGGTGGACGAACACGGCGTGATGATGATTCCGTCGGATATCCAGCTTGAGCCGATCCAGCTTGCCCTGGTAATCGCCGAACGGCTCAGGCGAATGGGCGCGTCGGACGAAGCGATCGACGCGCGCGCGGGACTTTTGACGACCCAACTGGAGGAGGTTGCCGACAGCGCCTCTGGCGATGCCACACGCTCACCCTATTTCTGTTCTGGGTGCCCGCATAACACCGGCACGCGCTTTCCAGAAGGCAGCGTGGCTGCAGGCGGCATAGGCTGCCATGCCATGGCGATGTATTCGGGACCCGCCATGCTGCCCAACACGCAGATGGGCGGGGAGGGCGCCCACTGGTACAGCCTTGGCCACTTTTCGGATGTGCCGCACATCTTCCAGAACATCGGGGACGGAACGTACTACCATTCCGGTATATTGGCCGTGCGCGGGGCGGTGGCTGCCGGCGTCAACATGACGTTCAAGATCCTGTTCAACGACGCTGTCGCCATGACCGGTGGACAGCCGGTCGACGGTCCGATGACGCCGGGCGACATAAGCCGCCAGGTGCTGGCCGAAGGGGTGAAACGCTGTGTCGTCGTTTCCGACCGCCCCGAACTTTATGATGCCGACAGCAAGCTGGGCGTTGGCGTGACGGTGCATCACCGCGACGATTACGATGCCATCCAGCGGGAAATGGCAACGGTTCCCGGTGTTACGGTCATCATCTATGAACAGACCTGCGCTGCGGAAAAGCGGCGGCGGCGCAAGCGTGGCAAGTTCCCCGACCCTGCGAAACGCATGTTCATAAATCCGGCTGTCTGTGAAGGGTGCGGCGACTGTTCGGTGCAATCCAATTGCGTCAGTGTGTGGCCGAAGGAGACCGAACTCGGCCGCAAACGGCAGATTGATCAGTCTTCGTGCAACAAGGACTACAGTTGCGTCAAAGGGTTCTGTCCGAGCTTTGTCACGGTTCTCGACGCAGAACCGCGCAAGCCAAAGGTAGCGGAACTTGCGGGCAAGCAACTGGGCGAGCTGCCAAAACCAGTCGTGAGGATGACCGATGCCGGGGTGTATAACATCATGGTATCGGGAATCGGCGGCACTGGCGTTGTCACGATTGGCGCGCTTCTGGCCATGGCCGCGCATCTGGAAGGTCTGAACTGTTCGGTTTTCGACATGACCGGCCTCAGCCAGAAGAACGGCGCCGTCTACAGCCACGTTCGCATTGCCGCGCAAAAATCCGCATTGGGTTCGCAGAAACTCGGAGTGGCCGAAGCCGACCTGGCGCTGGCATTCGATGCAGTTGCCGGGCTGGCCAAGGAACCGGGTCTGACCCTCGACCCGCAACGGACCGTGGCCGTTGTCAACGCGCGCGTCAGTCCGACCCCTGCGTTCCAGCGCAACGCCGATCTGACCCTCGATCAGAGCCTGCTGGTCAAGCGTCTGGGCAAGCGATCGGCCGCCTTGCACAGTGTCGATGCTACCGGGCTTGGCTTGGCGTTGCTGGGCGATACGATAGCCGCAAACTTGTTCATGCTTGGGTACGCATCCCAGCTTGGCTTGCTTCCGGTATCGCCTGAGGCAATCGAGCGCGCCGTCGAGATCAACGCTGTATCCGTTTCGTTCAACAAAACGGCCTTCGCGCTAGGGCGGCTTCAGGCCATTGATCCGCAGCGTATTGCCAGCGAAGTTGCAGCTACGTTGCCAGAGCTTGAATACAAGCCGTTGACGGCACTTGGCGATATTGTCGCGCACCGAACGGCGATGCTGACGGCATACCAGAACGCGGCGTGGGCGGCTCGCTATCGGCAGCTTGTCGATCTGGTGGCGGTTGCGGAAGCGCGGGTAATGCCCGGCAGCGAAAAGCTTGCGGTCATGGTAGCGCGCAACTTTGCCAAGCTCATGGCGTACAAAGACGAATACGAGGTTGGCCGCCTGCACAGCGATCCTGCGTTCAAGGCGCAGATCGCGGCAACGTTCGAGGATGGCGCAAAGTTGCGCTACAATCTTGCTCCGCCATTGTTTTCAAAGCGCGACCCGCAGACGGGCCACCTCCTGAAGCGCGAGTTCGGCCCTTGGATGGGCGCAGTGTTCGGGCTGCTCGCAAGGCTGAAGGGCTTGCGCGGAACGGCGTTCGATCCGTTTGGACGAACGGCAGAGCGCAAGATGGAGCGTGCGCTCATCACCGAATATGAAGCACTTATGCAAAAGGTCGTGACCGAGTTGACGCCTGCCAACCACCCGATTGCCGTTGAACTGGCTTCCCTGCCCGCGCAAATCCGAGGGTTTGGCCACGTCAAGGAAGCCAACGTTGAAAAGGTAAGGGCGCTTGAGGCAGCTGCGCTGGCGCGGTTCAAGGCGGCGACAGTTGCCGAACCATTGGCCAACACGCCGCAATTGCAGCGCGAAACCGCATAAGCCGCCGCACGAAGATCATGCCAGGCCGGCACGTCAAGACCGGCCGGAAAACGATGAGGAAGAGGGTACCATGTTCGACATGCTGATTGATGGCGGTGCTGCCGGCGGGGAAAGCCGCATTCCCGTCATTTCCCCGGTTACCGAGCAGGTTGTGGCCGAGGTACCCGATGCTAGTGCCGCCGATGTCGACCGTGCGGTTGCCGCAGCGCGGCGGGCATGGGCAGGGTGGCGTTATAGCGCTTATCCCCAACGCCGCGATGTGCTTGTGGCCATGTCGAGGGTGGTGGCCGAGAATGCCGCCGAGCTTGCAGCTCTACTGGTCATGGAAACCGGGCGTCCCATAGCGGTGGCCCAGTTTGAGGTCGGCCTTGCCCTGCAATTCCTCGACTATTACGCCGCACAGCAGATCGGGCCGGAAGTCCTGATTGATGATGATGCCCGCCGGGTTGAATTGCGACGGCTACCGCTCGGCGTGGTGGCGGCCATAGTGCCTTGGAACGCGCCGCTGTACCTTGCGGTCAACAAGATCGCTCCTGCGCTGATGGCAGGAAACACAGTTGTGGTGAAATCGGCGCCAAGCACGCCACTTACCACAGCCCGCTTCGGGGCGCTTGTCGCCGATCTTGTGCCCGCCGGCGTATTGAACATCCTTTCCGGCGGGAACGCTACCGGCGTGCACCTCGTTGGACACACCGATGTCGCAAAGATTGCGTTTACAGGATCGTCCCAGACCGGGCGCCAGATCATGGCGGCCGCGGCGCCCACGTTGAAGCGCCTGACGCTGGAGCTGGGCGGCAATGATGCTGCGATCGTGCTGCCCGATGCCGATCCTGCAGCAATCGCGCCGGCGTTGTTCGGTTTTGCCTTTTTCAACTCGGGCCAGGTATGTGCCGTCATCAAGCGGCTTTATGTCCACGACAGCCTGTATGATGCCGTGTGCGAAGCAATGGCGGCGATTGCCGGTGCGGTAACCCTCGGCGATGGTGGCGATCCCGCGCTGCAACTTGGGCCGGTCCAGAACAAGGCTCAGTTCGACAAGGTGCAGGCATTCCTCGCCGATGCACGCGTGCACGGCCGGATCATTGCGGGCGGGAACGTTCCTGACCGGCCGGGCTATTTCATCGAGCCGACCATCGTGCGCGACATCACCGATGGCACGATGCTGGTCGATGAGGAGCCATTCGGACCGGTGTTACCGATCATTCGCTATTCCGATGTGGATGAGGTTGTCGCCCGCGCGAACAGATCGCCCTACGGCCTTGGCGCATCGGTGTGGTCAAGCGACGTGGAGGCCGCAACCCGCGTAGCTGGCCTGATCGAAAGCGGGACTGTGTGGGTGAACCAGCATTGTGCGCTCGATCCGGCGGTGCCGTTTCCCGCGACCAAACAAAGCGGGATCGGTGCCGAAGGCGGGCGGGAAGGGCTGTATGCATACACCGCGGTGCAGACCGTGAACATTTCCAAGGGGCAATGACGATGCGCGACATGCTCCATGATCTTTTCGGCCTTGCAGGCAAGACGGCCATCGTCACTGGTGGCGCGCGAGGGGTCGGTGCCATGATAACCCGCGCGCTGGTTGGTGTGGGCGCCGATGTTCTGGTTATCGGCCGGTCGCTGGCAGAGGGTAACGCGTTCATCGACGATCTTCAGGGGCCGGGCAGCGCCACGTTCCTTGCACACGACCTGTCCAGCATTGATGGCGTGCGACACGCTGCGGCGGACGTCAGTGCGAAGGCCGCGAAGATACACATCCTTGTGAATAACGCCGGCGCGTTCAGCGCGGGGCCTATAGAGGATGCCGATCCTGACCGCTGGGATGCCGAAATGGCGTTGAACCTGCGCGCGCCGTTTTTCCTGACACAGGGCCTGTTGCCAAATCTGCGTGCCGCTGTTCAGCCGGATGATCCCGCGCGGATCATAAACATCGGCTCTATCGGCGCCCTGTGGGGGAAGAGCAGCAATGGTGCTTATGCTTACGGAGCGACAAAGGCTGCGATACACCAGCTTACCAGAATGATGGCTGCGGACCTGACTGCTGGCGGAATAACTGTCAATGCGATCGCACCGGGGTATTTCCCAAGCGACATGACGGATGGCTTTTTTGCCGCTGTTCCAGGCCTGAAGGACGCCGTCATAGCGACCATCCCGGCAGGGCGGCTCGGAACGCCTCAGGATATGGGCGGCACAGTCATCTATCTGGCCTCGCGTGCGGGCGCCTACGTGTCGGGGACGATCCTGCCTTTGGAGGGCGCAGCATGGCAGGCGTAAGCACTGTGGCGCTGCTGGAGCGCAAACCGTCCATTTCGCGCGATCTGTTCAGCCGGTATTGGCGCGATGTTCATGGCGTCATGGCTGCACGGATTCCGGGGTTTGCAAGCTATGTCCAACACCACGTAACGCCCATTCTCGATATCGGCTCCGTGGCGCCTGAGTTGTTCGAGGGTATTGCACTGGTCACATATGCTGATGAAGCGGACCGTAACGGGCTTATCAACAGTGCGGTGACCCCGCATATTCACCGCGACGAACAGAACGTCTTCCGCAGGGTGTTGCTGTATAATCTGGGCGAAGGCGCAAGCCGCGCGCTGGTCCGGCCAAAGCGCAGCGATGATGCAGGCCTTCCGGTGTTCGTGCTGATAGAAGCCGGGCAGGATGCAACGGCTGTGGCGGCGGCGTTGGAGGATGCCGGGGCAACCGCAATCGACATCCATGATCTGACGGGCGGCGATCCCGGCGGCTGGAACGATACTGATGTGGCTGATGGGGGAAAGGGGCGTCAGTATGGAGCTGTCGTGATGACACGGTGGGACAATGCGACGGTTGCTCACGAAGCAATTGCAGCCATCGTGGCCGCATCCGGTGGCTCTATTGCTGCTTACCGTACCGATGCAGTGCATGTCATGGTGGACGCAGGCCGCCCGACGGCGCTGGGGCTGCGGGGCCTCGATGCCGTGAACACTATCAACCAGGCCGGTGCGACCAACCAGCTTGACCGTGCGGTGGAGGAGGCCATCTACGGCCGGTTCGGGTAACCTTCCTGCTGCCATGAAGTCTTCACCGTCCAGCGCGGCGCCCGCACGGCTACGCCTTTATGCGCAGGCGTTTCAGGAGTGGATGCAATGAGTCTGATCAATCGCCCGGTACCCTATGGACACATGCGAATCTGCGCCTGGACAGGGCCGGTGCTGCTGGTTGTGCTGATCCTGTTTTGGGGCGTTCTGGGGTACAATATTCCGCCCTATTCGGCTGCGGCCCCTGCAGAGACAATCGCGGCGCATTTCCGTGACCACACCACATCGGTTCGCATCGGCATGCTGTTCACCATGGGGTTCAGCGTGTTCTACCTGGTCTGGGGGGTCGCGATTTCCCGGTTGATGGAGGTGATTTCACCTTCCAATGCGATGCTGTGCACGCTGCAGACTTGGGGAGCCGGGCTTACGACCCTTGTCATTCTTTTGCCGGCGTCGATCTGGCTGACGGCAGCATTCCGTCCCGACGAACTTGACCCACGACTCATCCAGTTGTTGTACGATGCGGGCTGGCTGTTCTTCGACTGTGCGTTTTCCGCAACCGTGCTGCAGCTTGTTCCGATGGGCATGGCGTTTCTGGCAGATACCCGCAGTCGGCCGCTCATGCCAAAATGGGTCAGTTGGTACGCCATCTGGGTGGGCTGCATGTTGCCCTTGCTCGGCTTGATCTCTGTGTTCAAATCCGGTCCATTTTCGCGCAACGGGCTGATCAACTACTGGGTCGAGTTTCCGATATTCTTCCTGTTTATGCTGCTCGTCTCGATTTACCTTCTTGCTGCGATAACGCGGATCGAGCGGGAAGAAAGCACGGCTGTTTAACGCCTGCTTTGCGTTGCGCCGAGGAGGGCACCTGCACGTTCCACTGCCCTGGACTGGGCAGAGCGCCGACGCCGGACAGGCCATGGCCTCCGGCGGCGGCTCCCCTGCATACGTGGGTTACTGCGCTGTCATCCCGGCGTCGATCACGTGTTCGGCCCCCGTGATGTAGCTTGATTCATCGCAGGCAAGGAACAGGACGAGGTTGGACACTTCTTCCGGTTCCGCAATGCGGCGCAGCGGGATCTGCTGCAACGCGTCGCCGCCGCCTTCGTCGGTCGCTTCGACCATCATCGGCGTCATGATGAAGCCGGGGTGGACGGAATTGACCCGGATATTCTGCGGGCCATACTCGATCGCCGCCGCCTTGGTCATTCCGCGCACCGCGAACTTGCTGGCGACATAGGCCAGGCTGGGGAAGCCATAGTTGGCGACCAGACCGGCGATCGACGAGATGTTGACGATCGCGCCGCGCCCGCCCTTGAGCATCGAAGGTATCACCGCATGCATGCCGAGATAGACCGAATGCTGGTTGACCTCGCATACCTGGCGATAGTCCGCTTCGCTGATGTCGGCAGTCTTGGCCATGGCGCCCAGAATGCCGGCATTGTTTACCAGCACGTTGACCGGCCCGAAGAAGTCTTCCGCCGCCTTGACCACGCGCGCCCAGTCGTCCGCGCTGGTGACATCGTGTTCGATGAACAAGGCGTTCTGGCCGAGTTCGCGGGCCAACGCATCGCCGGTGTCGGAGCGCAGGTCTGTCAGGACCACCTTCGCCCCTTCGGCGATGAAGCGCCGCGCATGCGATGATCCCATGCCGCGCGATGCACCGGTTACGATTGCGGTGCGGCCATCAAGTTTTCCCATGATTCTTGCTCTCCGGTTTGAATGTACATTTTAACGCGCAGGGGCACGGAAGCTTCTTGTCGGTTGTGCTGCAGGCAATCAGTCAACAGTAATGTTGAATAATTGCATCACGGTCAACGCCAACGTTTACAAACCGCCGCCTGTCGCGCTACGACGTGCGCAACATGCGGCGGGTGACCGCATCCAGGGATCGAGGCTGAAGAATGGCACAGACGGGAAGCGACGAAAACAAGGCTGTGGTCGCGCGGTTTTTCGAAACATTTTCAAGCGGCAACGTTCAGGCCATGCTGGATGCGATGGCTGACGGTGGAAGCTGGTGGGTATCGGGCAGGCTGGAAGGCATGTCCGGTCGGTACGACAAGGCGAGCTTCGGTCCGCTCGTCGAGGGCGCGAAGGCGATCTACAAATCCGGCGGGTTGGTAATAACCCCGGTTTCGATGATCGCCGAAGGCAACAAGGTTGCCGTCGAAGCGACCGGCTTTGCCGAATTGACCGACGGGCGCATGTACGAACCGCAGTACCACTTTCTGATCACCGTGCGCGACGGCAAGGTGTTCGAGGTGCGCGAATACATGGACACGCAACACGCGCGCGAGACGTTTTTCGGCGCGTGATTCAGCCTTGCGCAAGTGGCGTCGAAAGCGCCGCTACGATCTGGCAGAGCGTATCGCCCACCGCAGCATCGAAATCCTCCGCCGCATCCTCGCCATCGCGCGTGTGGATGACGAGAATGTTGAGAAACATGAAGCAGGCAGTGACCAGCCGACGCTGCGCGACCAGTTCGGGCAGAAAAGCGAGGCAGGTGCGCAGAAGTTCCAGCGTGCGTGCGAGGTTGGGCGCGATGCGTTCACCGAACTGGCCGAATCGGCGGGCCTGGTACCGGAGCAGATAGGCCGAGAGGAACCCGGCATAGGAATGGTCGCCAAATGCGTCGATCAGTTCGATCTGGGGCAGGAAGATGATTTCCGTGATGGTGCGCAGGTCGTCCAGCCTGCCTTCGGCTTCCGCGGTGGCCAGCATCGCGCCGCGTGCCACCTCCATCTGATCCATGCGGTAGTCAAAGATTGCCTGGACCAGCGAGTCGCGCGAACCAAAGTGATATTGCACCGCGTGGTGATTGCGCTGGCCTGCCTTCGCCGCGATTTCGCGTAACGAGGCCCCATCGATTCCATCGCGTGCAAACAGCACTTCACCGGCAAGGATGAGGGCGACCTTCGGCCCATCGGGTGTTGGCGCACTGGCGGCAGGCAGCGGTTTCAGCGTCTTTGCGGTCATTTAAGCCAATTGGAATGACGCGCCGCGTGCGTCAACCCCGCGACCGCTCTGCGCTGCGACAAAGAGGATCAACGTTGGTGTTGATTTATGTCAACAGATGTGTTGAATGGGGTTGACGAAGCGGCCCGACAGAGGCATTTAAGTCACATGGCTTAAATCAGGAGCCTTGGGAGAGTAGACATGACGATGGAAACCGGCCTCATTTTCCACCCCTACATGCGTCCCGGCCGCACTTCGCGGCAGACGTTCCAGTGGGGCGTCGACAGCGCCGTGCATTGCGACAAGATCGGGTTCACCTCGATGATGATTTCCGAGCATGCCTCGCAGATCTGGGAAAACATCCCGAATCCTGAACTCATCATCGCGGCCGCTGCATTGCAGACCGAAACCATCAGCTTTGCGCCGATGGCGCACATTCTGCCGCACCAGCACCCCGCCAAGCTGGCGATGACGGTTGGCTGGCTTTCGCAGATTCTCGAAGGGCGCTATTTCATGGGGATTGGCGCGGGCGCCTATCCGCTTGCGTCCTACATCCACGGCATCAAGAACGCCGACACCGCGTTCCTCAACGAAATGGTGCGCGAATCCCTGTTCATCATGGAAAAGATATGGAAGCGCGAACCCTTCTTCTACGAAGGCAAGTTCTGGAGCGCCGGTTTCCCTGAAGAAGAGCCTGCCCAGACGGAAGAGGACGAGCAGCACATGCTCGCCGACTATTCGCCTTATGGTGGCGGCTTCCCCGAATTCGCCGTGACCGGATTCAGCGAGAACTCGCCGTCGATGAAGCTGGCGGGTGAACGCAACTTCAAGCCGGTCTCGATCTATTCCGGCAACGATGCGCTCAAGCGCCATTGGGAAATCTATTCCGAAGCCAATATCAAGGCTGGCTTCACCCCGCACCGCCAGCGTCACGCCGTGTCGCAGACGGTGTTCTGTGCCGATACCGATGCCGAGGCCAAGCGTCTCGTGATGGAAGGGCCGATCGGATACTGCTTCAACCGCTACCTGATCCCCATCTGGCGCCGCTTTGGCATGATGGAAGGGTTCGCCAAGGATAACGGCGTGGACTCGCTCGACATCGATCTGGAGTTCCTGGTGGATCGCGTGTTTGTCGTCGGATCGCCCGATACGGTCGTCGACAAGCTGAACAATCTGTTCGCCATCACCGGCGGCTGGGGAACGCTGCAGGTCGAAGCGCACGACTACTACGACGATCCGTCGGCGTGGTTCCAGTCGCTCGAACTGATTTCGAAGGAAGTCGCCCCGCGCGTCAAGGTGCCCGGTGCGACTCTGGTCGACGCATGAATTACAGCTTGTGACGTGATTTGAACAAGATGCGTTTGCTGCAAAAGCAATGTGCAGCAAACGCATCACTTGCTGAATTAAACTATAACAATGGGAGAAGGGGAATGTTTCAGTTTTCAACCACCGGGCGTGTGTCCGGCCTGCGTCAGCGCGCAGTGCTGCACGGCAGTGCAAGTGCTGCAGCGGTGATCGTGGCCGCGCTGGCAACGCCAGCCTTCGCCCAGGAGCAGGCGCCGGAAGAGGTGGCCACGCAGGACATCGTCGTCACCGCGCAGCGCCGTGAGGAAAAGCTCTCCAGGGTGCCGGTGGCTGTCGTTGCCTATGGTGCTGAAGCCCTCCAGACGCGCAATATTGCGAGCGAGCAGGACATCGGAACGCTTGTGCCCGGCTTGCAGGTCAAGAACGGCCAGAACTCCAACCAGCTCAGCTACAGCATGCGCGGCCAGTCGCTCGACCCGTTTTCGGGCACCAGCCCTGCCGTTCTGCCGTACCTGAACGAAGCGCCCTACAACCCCGGTAACACTGCCACGGCGTTCTTCGACCTTGCGTCGATCCAGGTGCTCAAGGGGCCGCAGGGTACGCTGTTCGGCCGCAACGCGACCGGTGGCGCCGTGCTCTATTCGACGCCGATGCCCGGTGACGAGTTTGGCGGTTTCATGGTCGTGCGCGGCGCTTCGCGCGATTTCGGCCAGATCCAGGCCGCTGTGGACATTCCGCTGGCACCCGGCAAGGCATCGCTGCGCCTGGCCTTCGATTCGACGCGCGGCAACGGCTACATCACCAACGACAACACCGGGAACACGCTGGGCGACAAGAACAGCCGTTCGGGCCGTGCCACGCTGTTGCTGACGCCAACTGACACCATCCGCAACGTCACGATCGTGCAATACGATCGCGTGAAGGGGACCGAAGGCGTTGGTGGTATCTTCAACTTCCACACCCTGCCGACGACGCCGGGCGATCCTTCGACCCAGTTCGTCAGCGATGGCACCAACCTGATCCCGAACCCGACGTCGGAGCCGCTGACCACGACGCTGGCGGCAATCTATGGTGCCAACGACGGCCCTGCCGCTCCGGGTTTCTACCCCGGCGCGGTGGCAGGATACACGCGCTACGTTCGCGCCAACCCCTATAACATCTGGCTGCAATACGATCTGCCGCACAGCGCGGAAAACACCTTCGTGTCGAACACGACCGAAATCGAAGTCGGCGCGAACACGAAGCTGAAGAACATCTTCAGCTACATGAACGGCAATTCGGTTACCGCGGGCAACCTCGGTGGCGGGCCGTTCGGATCGCTCTGGCTGTTCAAGCTGGCGGGGATCAACGCAACCGGCGTGCCGGGTGGGCAGACATTTGAATCCAAGACCTTCAGTAACGAACTGCAGGTGCAGGGCGAAACCGGCGACGGCAAGCTGACCTACACCGCCGGGGTGTTCTATTCGAACCAGAAGCGGTTCGAAATCATTCCGATCAACATCGGTGCCGATGTGGTGCCGGGCGGCATCGCGGACATTTCCTACGCCTATCGCAACCGGCAGACGTCGAAGGCGGTGTTCGCGCAGGCAAGCTACAAGGTGACCGAACAGCTCACGGCAACCCTTGGCGGCCGCTACACCTGGGAAAACGTTGGCATTCGTCAGGCTGCCGGAAACGTCTTCGGTGTGAACCCGAACTCGCCGGCCGCAGACCAGACCCAGAAGCTTTCCGCTCCTGCCTGGACGGCCAGCCTGCAGTACCAGATCGACTCGAACAACATGGTCTACTTCAACCAGCGCGGCAGCTTCCGTGCGGGGAACCTGAACGGCACTGTTGCACCGTTCACCGACCCGCTGACCGGGCGCGCGGCCAACCTGTTCAAGAACGAAAAGGTCCACGACTTCGAAGTAGGCTACAAGTTCAACGGGCGGGTCGGCGCCGTGCCGCTGCAGTTCAACGTGGCGGCCTACAAGGTCATCGTGAAGGACGCGCAGCGCGCGCTCTATGCCGTGGTTGGTGGCGCCCCGGCGGGCTTCACCGTCAACGTCCCGCAGGCAGAAACCAAGGGCTTCGAAGTCGACGCCTTTGCGGGGCTCACCTCGTGGCTCGATGTCGGCTTCAACCTGGCCTACACCGATGCGAAGTACACCAAGCGGCTTGTTCCGATCCCGTTCGTCGGCAACCTGCTCGTCGATTCCTACCCGGATGCGCCGAAGTGGGCCGGTTCGGCAAACATCGAAGTGAAGTTCCCGGTGCCCGAAGAGATCGGCAAGGTCAGCCTGCGTGGCGATTACTATGGCCAGACGAGCTTCTTCTTCTCGAACACCAACGGGTCGTCCACGCCCGGCACCCAGCTCGACGGGTACTGGACGCTGGGCGCGCGGTTGAACTGGAAGGAAATCATGGGCAGCCGTGTTTCCGCCGCGTTCTTCGCCCGCAACCTGACAAAGAACACGTACTACATTTCGGGCTATGCCCTTGGCGCATCGAACGGCGTGAACACCGCCTATCCGGGCGAACCGCGCACGTTCGGCGGCGAGCTTTCGGTCAAGTTCTGATCGGAACCTGAATAGGCGGGTACGGGAGCCGCTGGACGGCGGCCCCGCTACCAAGCAGGAAGTCCATCCACCCAACGGACCACTGCGGGATGCTGCACCATCATGGCTGCAGCATCCCGTTTTTTTGCGATGCTGGCGGCGCGGTCTTGATTTGCTCCCCGGCGTCAGCCGCGCAGTTCGATCCCGTTGCCGTCGGGATCTTCGAGGTAAAGCGAAAGGCCCCATCCCGACGCGCCGTAGCGCCGCCCCTCTTCGCCCGGTGTAATGCCGTTCGCGCGCAAATGGGCTTTGGCTTCTTCCAGATCGAAACCTTCCACGCTCAGGCACAGATGGTCCATGTTGCGCAATCCGTCAGCCGGGAATGGTGTGCTGACCAGCAGATCGACAAAGGCATTGCCCACGCGCAGATGCGCCAGGCCGATATCATCCCGGCGCCAGTCGAGCGCACAGCCCAGAACGCCGCAATAGAAGGCTATGGAGCGGTCGAGATTGCTGATCCGCACCACGACATGATCGATTCCCGCAATCTTCATCGCATATCAATCGGTGGGTCAGGCGAAACATGCAACCCTGGCATTAGGGTGGGTTGCCAATTATCAACGCAGATGTTGATTTAATCGCTGTCAGGCGTCCTATCGGCATTGACAAGGGTATGTCAGGCACCCTATCAACGCGCGTGTTGATAAACGCGATTGGGGATCGAGGCAATGAAGTTCCACCTGATGCAGACGGGTGTCGTCGGAAGGCGGCGTGAAATCGAAGCCGGTATGGCCGGGCAGCGCAACGACCTGTATCAGCGGTTCCTCGAAGAAGTGCGGGGCTATGTCCAGCTCGCGGACGAGCTGGGGTATTATGGCTATTGCCAGCCCGAACACCACCTGCAGATCGAAGGCTTCGAGGTGAACAACCACCCCGGCATGTTCAGCCTGTTCGTGGGCCAGAACAGCAAGCGGCTCAAAGCCGGTCTGATGGGCTATACCATGACGACGCACAACCCGGTCCGCGTGGCCGAGGAAATTGCGACGCTCGATCACATGCTGCAGGGCCGGATGTATTGCGGTTTTACCCGCGGCTACCACGCCCGCTGGGTCGATAGTTATGCGGCCAAGGAAGGCATCAGCGCGACCACGCCCGACAACGTCAAGGCGCGTGACGATCAGGATGCACGCAACCGGTCGATGTTCGAAGAAGGCGTGCGTGTCGTCAAGAAGGCCTGGACCAGCGACGTGTTCAGCCACAAGGGTGAAAACTGGGAGTTTCCGCCGAACGGTGGTTCGGCCGGGCATCCTGCCTATGCCAAGTACGGCAAGGGTCAGGACGCAGATGGCATCGTTCGCCAGATCGGCATCGCGCCCAAGTGCTATCAGGAACCGCACCCCCCGATCTATGGCGGTTTCGCTGCTTCGGGGCGGACGATTGATTTCTGGGCGGAAGAGGGCGGCAAGCTTATCGTTCTGTCCGACAACCTCGATTTCTGTGAATCGCTCAACAACCGCTACATTGCTTCTGCCGCCAAGGTCGGGCGCGAAGTGACGGCGACACAGGCCTCGGCCTGGGGTGGCTTCCTGATGCTGACCGACGACAAGGACCGCGCGGCGCAATTGATGGACGAGCATATGTGGTTCTGGGATGAATGGTTCATCCCAATGGGCCAGCGCCCGCCCAACGTGCTGATCGGATCGGCTGACGAGATAGCCGACCGGATCGGCGAAGCGCATGACCGGCTGGGTTTTGATGAGCTGTTCCTGATGTTCGGTCAGGGGCATCTGGAGCCGGCGGAAAACCAGGACGAACTGGAAAAGTTCATCAGCAAGATCGCGCCACGCTTTTCCACCAAGAACGAAGAGGGCGTCTACGTCTGATCCCACAAAGGGCGACAGCGCAAAAGGACAAGGGAGAGTAAGAATGTCTATGCAGTGCGGTATCTTCATGACGCCCTACAACCCGCCAAGCCGCACGCCGCGGCAGGTGTTCGACTGGGCCGTCGATATTGCGCGCATCGCGGACGATGCCGGGTTCGCCGATTACATGATCGGTGAGCATTACACGCTGGGGTGGGAAAATATCCCTATGCCCGAAGCGATCATCGCCGCCTGCGCGCAGACCACGAAGCAGATCCGCTTCGCTCCGATGGCGCACCTGCTGCCTTACCATGACCCGGCGACGCTGGCGATCCGCATCGGCTGGCTCAGCCAGGTGATGGAAGGGCGCTATTTCCTTGGCGTCGCACCGGGAGGCCATCACACCGATGCCATCCTGCACGGCTTTGAAAACATCTTCGAACTCCCGCCGCGCCAGCTTGAAGCCCTTGGGCTTATGGAGCGGGTGTGGGAGGGCAAGCCTTTCCTTGAAAAGGGCAAGTATTTCAAGGCGGGATTCCCCGGCCCCGATACGATGCCGGAATACCACGTCGAAATCGCCAACAACGGTCCCTACGGCGGGCGTGATGCACTGGAGATCGCGGTTACCGGCCTTTCGCAGAAATCATCGTCGATGAAGTTTGCTGGCGAGCGCGACTATTCCCCGATCTCGTTTTTCGGTGGCACGCCGCAGATGCGGGCGCACTGGGACACCTGGGCCGAAGCGATGATATCAAAGGGGCACACGCCCGACCGCAAGCGTTATCGTGTGTGCCGCGACATCTTCATCGCCGACACCGATGCTGAGGCCAAGCGGCTGGTACGCAAGACCGGGCTGATGCAGACGTGGCACAAGTATCTCAAGGAAATCTACGTCAAGTTCGGCCTGTTCGACGGGATCATTCACGATAGCGGCGTGGACATCACGCCGGATACAATCGACGAAGACTTTCTGGTCGAGCACGTGATCCTGTGCGGATCGCCGGAGACGGTGATCGAGAAACTGGAAAAGCTGGCCGATGCAGTTGGTGGCTGGGGCCAGATCGTGGCCAACCAGCACGACAGCATCGACGATCCGAAGCCTTGGGAAGAATCGCTGCGCCGCCTGGCGACAGAGGTCTGTCCCAAGGTGCGCATGCCTAACTGAAGACCTGTCCCGGTGGCGGGCAATGACGCCGAAACGAGCGTCGCCGCCACTCCGGGGCAGCCGAGGGGAACGTGAAATGAGCACTGCAAAAGCATGCGTCCTGGTTGAACCCAACCGGATCGAAACGTGGGATGTTCCGGTATTCGATCCCGAACCGGGCGGTGCACTGGTGCGCATCGTGGCGGGCGGGGTTTGCGGCAGCGACGTCCACATCCTGACGGGCGAGGCCGGGGTGATGCCTTTCCCGATCATTCTGGGTCACGAAGGCGTGGGCCGGATCGAAAAGCTGGGGCCGGGCGTGACTACGGATTACGCAGGTGTGCCGGTCAAGCCGGGCGATCTGGTCTACTGGGCGCCCATCGCGCTGTGCCACCGCTGCCATAGCTGCACCGTGCTGGACGAGACTCCCTGCGATAATTCGCAGTTCTTCGAACACGCTGAAAAGCCCAACTGGGGCAGCTATGCCGACTTTGCCTGCCTGCCCAATGGCCTGGCGTTCTTCCGGCTGCCGGATGGCGCATCGGTTGACGCGGTAATCGCGCTGGGCTGCGCCTTGCCTACGGTGCTGCGCGGGTTCGATCGCTGCGGGCCGGTGCGCATGGGCGATACCGTAGTGGTGCAGGGCGCGGGACCGGTTGGCCTTTCCGCGATCCTTGTCGCCAAGCTTTCCGGCGCGCGCGAGATCATCGCGGTGGACATGCATGAGAACCGTCTCGCCATTGCGAGCGCGCTGGGCGCCACGGCTACCGTATCGCTCAAGGACAGTGCGGAAGAACGGCGTCGGCAGATCTACGACCGCGTATCGGTAAATGGGCCTGACGTCGTCGTGGAGGCAGCGGGCGTATTGCCAGCGTTCCCCGAAGGCGTGGACATCGCAGGCAACCACGGGCGCTACATCATCCTGGGTCTGTGGGGCGCCATCGGCACCCAGCCGATTTCGCCACGCGACCTGACGCTCAAGAACCTCACGATCGCCGGGGCGACGTTCCCCAAGCCGAAGCACTACCACCAGGCCCTGCATCTGGCGGCGCGTCTCGACGGGCAATACCCGCTGGCGCAGATCGTCAGCCACCGTTTCGGTGTGGCGCAGGCGATGGAAGCACTGGACGCAACAGCAAAGGGTGCGGTCATCAAGGCCGTGATCGACCCTGAAATCAACTGATAAAACCAAGGACGAAACACGATGGAAAATACCGTCGCCGACCAGCGTGAACGCGCACCACGGCCCGCTCATGTGCCGCAATCGCATGTGCGCGAGATCGACATGTACGCCCTCGACGGAATCGAGAATGGGTTTCACGAAGCGTGGAAAGCGTTGCAGACGCCGGACATGCCGGGCCTTGTCTGGACCCCGCTTACCGGTGGGCACTGGGTTGCCACACGCGGCGAAGTGGTGCGCGAGGTCTACAGCGACCCGACCCGCTTTTCGAGCGAGGTGATCTTCCTGCCCAAGGAAGCGGGCGAGAAGTACGCGATGGTCCCCACCCGTATGGATCCGCCCGAACACACGCCTTACCGCAAGCTGCTCGACACCGGGCTTAACCCGGCAAAGGTTCGCCAGATGGAAGCGGCGGTGCGTCAGGCTGCTGTAGAACTGATCGAACCGATGGTGGAACGCGGTCAGTGCGATTTCGCGGCAGAGTTTGCCAACATCTTTCCGGTCAAGGTCTTCATGGCCCTGGCCGACCTGCCGATGTCCGACGTGCCCAAGCTTGCCGTCTTTGCCAAGGACATGACGCGGCCGTCGGGGAATACCCCCGAAGAAATGGCTGCAACGCTCGATGCCGCCAACAAGGGTTTCTTCGCCTACGTCGATCCGATCATCCGCGAACGCGCCGGTGGCAACGGCACCGACCTGATTTCGACAATGATCAACGGAACGATCGACGGCGAACCGATGCCGCATGACAAGGCTTTGGGCCTTATTTCGCTGCTGCTGCTGGGCGGCCTTGACACGGTCGTGAACTTCCTCAGCTTTTCGATGATCTACCTTGCCCGGCACCCGGACAAGGTGGCGGAAATCCGCAACGACGAACTGAAGCTGCGGCGCGGGGTGGAAGAGCTTTTCCGGCGTTTCCCCGTGGTGTCCGATGCGCGCATGGCGGCGATGGACCAGACGTTTTGCGGCGTGGAGCTGAAAAAGGGTGACATGATCCTGCTGCCCACGGCGCTGCACGGTCTGGACGAAAGCGTGAACGCGGATCCGTGGAACCTGGACTGGGAGCGCAAAGCGCCGCTGCACAGCACCTTTGGTGGCGGGCCGCACCGCTGCGCAGGGTTGCATCTGGCGCGGCTGGAAGCGACCGTCACCTTGCAGGAATGGATCCGTCGCATACCGGAGTTCAGCCTCGCGCCCGGTGCAAACCCGATCTACCATGCCGGGATCGTGGCAGCGGTCGAAAACGTGCCGCTGGTCTGGGGCGATCGCGCCCGCGCGGGTTGATCAATCGGTGCCGCGGTGCTCCGGCGCCGCGGCAGCGATATCAAGTGCCTGCATGATGGCGCTGCGGCCTATGCCCAGTGCAATGGCGTTTTTCAGGTGAACGCGAAAGCCCGGACGGAAGCGGTGGCTGGGTGCAGCATCGCATGCCAGCGCCGCCAGTTCCTTGATCCGCGCCCGCACGGTTCCGCTGCGCCATGGGATTGCACAATATTCGAAGAATCCGGTGAAGATGTCGGGCGAAAGCCGCAGCATCGCTTCCAGAAAGCCGGGCAGTTCGGCGGAAAATCCGGTCCAGAACGGGTCGTTGCCAACATGGCGGTCCCATAGGGCCTGCTGTTCGGCATCGAGCGGTGCGGTGGCATCGACCAGCCCGCGTGCGCGGGCAGCGTCGAGCACCATAGTGGCCGAAATCATCAGCGTGTGAACGCCAAGCGCCGATACCAGCGCCATGATTTCCTGTACCTGCGCAACACTCGCCCCCGCCGCAAAGCTGCGGTCGATTGCAGTGGCCAGAGCAGCGCGATCGAGCGCCGTGACCGACGCTGTCGCGGCAAGCGCCACAAGTGCCGCACCCAGCGGATCAAGCGGGTCGCCTTCGGCAATCCCGTTGGTCAATTCTGTCGCTTCTGCGCGCAGGTTTTCGATGGATACGATGGTCATTTGAATACCTTGGCGCGCGGCCTCAATTCTGTCAACTTATGTGTTGACTAGCGTGTTGGCCGTGCTCATATGGAAAGCAGGAGAGGGGAATCGTCGCGTGTCATCGCTGGAAGACCGTATCAGGGTGCTTGAAGACCGTGCAGCCATTCAGGATCTGGTGGCGGTGTATTTCAAGGCAACCGACGACGATGACTACGCCGTCATGGCGCACTGCTTCACGCGTGATGCGCGGTTTGAGGCGTCCGGTTTCGAAGATGCCGCTGGCCGCGATGGCGTGGTCGCGCTGATCAGGGCTGCGCGCGCCGGGATGGGGCAGACCGTCCATACGCCCAACTATGTCCATATAACCTTTACGGCGCCGGGTGCTGCCGAAGGCGTTGTTTGCGCCCACCTTGAACTTGGGCTGGGCGACCAGACCTGTTTCGGCGCGGTGCGCTATATTGATCGCTACGCGCTGGAGGACGGAGCGTGGCGGATAGCGTCGCGCGCCATGCGTGTCGTGCACCTCGCGCCATGGGCGCAAGTGGGGGAATCGCTGACCACGGAACGCAACGTCCGATGGCCGGGCGCCGACCCGCTGCCGTCAGATTACCCCCGAGGCATCGGCGGCTGATTTTTTTACCCGCGCGATCAACGTATATGTTGAATGCGTGGGGCAGAAACGGGGAGTGCAGGGCAAGCCGATCAGGCGTTGCCTGTACAGCCCCCAAGGCCGCCAGTCCATGCCGGGGCAGGCGGGCAGGCAGTGAAGAAGGAGATTTGCAGTGAGCTTTGCCAACGCCCTGGACCGGATCGTCGAAGAGCGCGCCATCGAGCGCATGATGTACGATTATTCGTACTATCTCGACATGAACCAGCCCGAACAGATGGCCACGCTTTTCGTCTATGATTGCGAAGTGAGCTATGCGCCCAACTTCGGCGCGGTCGGGATGGAAGCCTACAAGCAGACTCTGGACGGTATCGGCACGTTTTTCCGCGGAACGAGCCATCACAACTCCAACATTACCATTGATTTCGTAAGCGAAACGGAAGCCGATGTGCGCTCGATCGTCCTGGCGGTTCACCGCTACACGAAGGAGCGTCCCGACGGCATCCTTTATGGTCAGTACTTCGACCGCGTGGTGAAGACGGACGGGCAGTGGAAGTTCAAGCGCCGTGAGCTGCGCACGACGATGACCACGGATTACCACGTCCGGGCTTCGAACCCGATCGGGCGGGCGGAGTAACGCCAGTGGCCGGCGAGTATGCCACGATCCGGGTCGAACATGAGGACTCGTTGAGCTGGATCGTCCTCGACCGGCCTGCGGCGGCCAATGCCCTTTCGCCGCAACTGCTCGACGAGTTTTCCGACGCGCTCGAACGGCTGCGGCATGAAGGCGGGCCGGTCATTGCCATTCGTGGCGAAGGCAAGGGCTTCTGCGCAGGCATGGATCTGGGCAGTTACGGGGCGGGCGACAATGGCCCGGCCGACCCGATGGCCGATCACGCCCGTCTGCGTGCCAATGTCGATCGCTGGCTGATGATGTGGGATCATCCCAAGCCGGTTATCGCGGCAGTTCATGGGTTTTGTCTGGCGGCCGCGGCGCAGATGTGCGTCTTCACCGATATCACGATCGTGGCCGATGACGTGCGCATCGGGGAGCCGACCATCCCGATCGGTGGCGGTTTCATCGCACCGACGTGGGTGAGCCTCGTCGGTCCCAAGCGGGCGAAGGAGTTTGCCTTCGTGCCGGGCAACTGGATCGACGGGCCGACTGCAGTCGACTGGGGCTGGGCAAACCACTGCGTTCCTGCGGCGGACCTCATCCCTGCGGTGCGTTCGCTGGCGCAGCGCATTGCGATGACGCCGCCGGACGTGCTTCGGCTCAAGAAGCTGTCCATCAACCGCGCGACCGAGGCCGCTGGCTTCCGCCAGGCGCTTTCGGGCATCGCGGAAATCGACGCTTTGCTGCATCTTGCACCCGTGGTGCTCGAAGTGCGGCAACGCATGAAGAAACAGGGCCTCAAGGCCGTGATCCAGCAATTCAAGGTTGCGCCGACGAGCCCGCTCGTCGCGCCGAAGGAGTGACCATGGCAGACGTAGATTTCACCATCGAAGGGCATGTCGCGCATGTCCGCCTGAACCGCCCGCAGGGCCTCAACGCCATCACGCAGGAAATGGACGACCTGCTGCTGGATGCGTGGAACACGATCAACGCCAACCCTGATATCTGGTGTGCCGTGCTTTCGGCCGAGGGGGAAAAGGGCTTCTGCATCGGTGCCGATGTTTCCGGTGGTGCGGAGCGCAAGACGCGCATGGCGCTCGGCGGCGGTCTAACCGGGATCGGCGGACCACTGGTGAAGCTGACCAAGCCCCTGATTGCGGCAGTCCAGGGCTTCTGCGTTGGCGGCGGGTTCGAACTGGCGATGTGCGCCGATATCATCGTCGCCGCCGATACAGCCCAATTCGGCCTCCCCGAAACGAAGGTTGGCATCATCGGCGAATGCGGCGTGGTTCATCGCGCGATGCGTCAGTTGCCGCACCACATCGCCATGGCGATGATCCTGACTGGCGAGCGTATCAAGGCCGACGTGGCTGAACGCTTCGGTCTGGTCAACGAGGTCGTGCCATTTGCCGACCTGGCCGCGACGGCGCAGAAGTGGGCGGACAAGATCAATGCCGCATCGCCGCTTGCCAATCAGGCCGCCAAGGCGGCGGCGCTGGGGCGCCTTGGTTATCCGCTCGAAGTGGCGCTGATGACCCGCTTCGAAGAGATCGAACAGTACGCGGAAAGCCATGACAAGCGCGAAGGCGAACTGGCTGGCGCCGAACGCCGCAAGCCGGTTTGGACGGGGCGTTGACATGACCGGGACGGGCAGACCCGGCGCGGCACGCTGACGCGCCATGTCTGCCAATCTTGGCCATTATCCGCTCAATCCGGCCTATGGCAGCGGAATATACCGCCGCCGCATCACCTTCTCGACCTGGGGCAACGGCATTCAGGTCGGGGTGCTTGACGATTACCACGAAATGGCCGTGGCGCTGCTGGTCAGCGATGGTGTGGTGGCCGACGTGGTTGCCAGGATGGATCGTTATCCCAAGACCAGTTGTCCTGGCGCGACGGCGGCGCTGACGATGCTGCGCGGTGCGGCCGTCGATGGTGATTTGCCGCTGAGTGCGACAGATCGCAGCAGCCAGTGTACGCACCTCGTCGACCTGGCGCGGCTTGGACTGTCATGGCTGGCGCGCGGCGATACGGCGCAGGTGGTGGAAGTTGCGCTGACCGACCGCGATGCTGCACGCCGGCAGCATCTGGTGGTTGAAGTCGATGGCGAACGCGCGCTGGAATGGCTGCTGGAAGATGAAAGCATTGTCCTGCCGCAGGACCACCGCGGACGGAATCTGTTTGGCGGCTTCGGGCGCTGGGTGCAGGAAACCTTTCCGCCAGCGGAGGCGGATCTTTGGCGCATTGCCCAGATGGCTGTTTTCGTGGCGCGCGGGCGGGCATACATTGTCGATGGGCCAACACCGCGCCGTGTTGCCGAAGAGCCGGGCCGGTTCGGCGCTTGCCACAGCTTCAGTGGCGCAGCGTTTGACACTGCATACGATAACACGGGCTATGTTCGTGACATGACAGATGGTCTGCCGCCGCTCACCGCGCGGACAGACCGCAGCATCGGGAGAGACAGACCATGACCGCCATTGCCACGATCGACGAGATCATCGACGAGGCGCGCAACGGCCGCCCGTTCATCCTTGTCGACGCCGATGACCGCGAAAACGAAGGCGATATCATCGTGCCCGCGCAGTTCGCCACGCCCGACCGGATCAACCAGATGGCGATCCACGCGCGGGGGCTTATCTGTCTGGCGATTACCGCGCAGCGTGCGCGCGAGCTTGAACTTGAGCCAATGTCGCAGGACAACCGCTCCGGTCATGGCACGGCATTCACCGTGTCGATCGAGGCGCGCGAAGGGGTCACAACCGGCATATCCGCGTTCGATCGAGCGCGCACGATTGCGGTGGCGATCAATGCGCAGGCAACGGCGGCGGATATCGTCACGCCGGGCCATGTCTTTCCGCTGGTTGCACGCGATGGCGGCGTGCTGGTGCGCCCCGGTCATACCGAAGCGGCGGTGGACATCGCCAAACTGGCGGGCGTCATGCCAGCCGGAGTGATCTGTGAGGTGATGAACCCTGACGGCACCATGGCGCGCCTGCCCGATCTGGTCCCGTTTGCCGCCGAACACGGCATGAAGATCGGCACGATTGCCGATCTCATCGCCTGGCGCCGCCGCACGGAAACGCTGGTTGAACGCGTGGCGAGCGGACCGTTCGACAGCCATTACGGCGACAGCTTCACGATCCATGTGTACCGCGATCTGGTCGACAATTGCGAACATGTTGCGCTGGTGCGCGGCCACATCCGGCCGGGCGGGGATACGCTGGTCCGGGTTCACCAGTTTGACCTCACCGCCGATCTGCTGGGGTATCGCAACGCCCATCCCGACTACGTGCCATCGTCCTTGCGGCAGATGGCCGCGCATGAAGGACCGGCGGTGGCCGTGTTCGTGCAAGACCCGGACCGCGCCTCGATCTCGCGCCGGGTCATGGGCGGACGCGGCGAATATGCCCGCGTGTCGAGCGAGCGCGACTATGGGATCGGTGCGCAAATCCTCAAGGATCTGGGGGTAGGGCGGATGGATCTGTTGACGTCAAGCAGCCGCAAGATGGCGGCGCTCGAAGGGTTTGGCCTCGAAATCGTCAACCGGCGGCCCATTGTCGAAAGCTGATGCGCACCGCGCGTTGGCCGCGGCTCCGTTTGCGTGGGAATCGGCGCAAAATGACTGGTCATCGCCGTGTGAGGGCGATACGCAATCACGCATGGTGAAGACGAGCAACATTTCCAAGCGGCGCAAGTCCGCTCTTGAAGAAGGCAGCGCCGATTATCTGGCCAAACGTGCCGAATTGGTGGAAATTGCCGGGCGGCAATTCAAGGTGCACGGATTCAAGGCCACGACCCTTTCGGAAATCGGACACAAGGCCGGATTGGACCGGGCCACGGTCTATTATTACTTTGGCAGCAAGGAAGAACTGTTCCGTGAATGCCTGCGTGTGGGCGTGGAAGCCAACATCGCGGCGTGCGAAGCGATCTTCCAGGACGGATCGCTGGATTCGGCAAAGAAGCTGCGCGCGGTCATAACTCAGCTCATGTCCGCCTATGACCAGTATTATCCGCACATGTACGTCTACATCCAGGAAGAGATGAGCCGTATCACCACGGAAAAAAGCGCATGGGCGCAGCGCATCCTGACGCAGACGCGCACGTTCGAAAGGATCGTGCTGAGCCTGATAAGCGAACTTATCGGCAAGGGTGAAATGCGTTCCGACATTGCCGTGTCGGTCGCGGCCAACGCGGTGTTCGGCATGCTCAACTGGACGCACCGCTGGTATCAGCCGGGCGGAGCGCACAGCGCGCAGGAAATATCCGACGCCTTTTGCGAAATCTTCTTCAGCGGCATGCAGAAGCGTTAGGCGATCGGCCCCGGATCACAGGCGGGCGCGCAAGGCCCGCTTGTCAACCTTCGTGGCCGACATGGGCCATTCGCCCTCTGCCATGAAGAATACCGCGCGCGGCACCTTGTAGCCGGCGATCCTGCCCTGGCAGAACGCAATCAGTTCGGCTTCGCTGGCGCTGGCGCCGGGGCGCAATTCGACGAAGGCAACCGGCACTTCGTCCAGCCGTGGGTCTGGCCTGCCGACAACTTCGGCAATCCTCACTGACGGATGGCTGCACAAATAGGCTTCGACCTCGATCGCAGCGACGTTTTCGCCCCCGACCTTGAGCATGTCTTTTGCCCGGCCATGGAATGTAAGCTGGCCATCGGCGGCGCGGGCATAAAGGTCGCCAGTGTGGAGCCAACCTTCCGCGTCGAGCGCCTCTGCCGTCTTTTCGGGCGAACGGTAGTATCCGTCCATCACGCAATAGCCACGCACCAGAATCTCGCCCACCGCATCGGGCGCGGCTTCCTCGCCGGTTTCGAGATCGACGATCCGCACCGCGATGCCCGGTACAGGCTTGCCCTGGCTGATGGCGCGTTGTTCCGGGGTTTCGTCCGGCGCGCACAACGCGAAGATGCCTGCGGTTTCGGTCATGCCGCATGCCTGCATGAACTCGGCGGCAGGGAAGGTCGACTGCGCGCGTTCAACCAGCGTTGGCGGCGCGATCAACAGCACCTTGCGCAAGCGCGACAGCCGCTCGGCAGCGAAATCCGGGTGGTCGAGCAGTGGTTGCAGGATCGCCGGGAACCAGGGCCAGGCGACAGTCACGCCTTCGCGCTCCATCAGGTCCAGCGCGCGCCCGGCGTCGAAGAATACATCGGTGATGTATGTCCCGCCAGTGCCGATGGAGCCGATGAACGGTGCGAGCGAGCCGATGTGGAACAGCGGACCGCCGCCCCATGTCACGTCATGGTCGTTTGCTCGGAATCGGCTGCTGGCGCGCTCCACCGGGCCGCGCGTCACAGCTTCGTGGCAAAGCAGGCAGCCCTTGGGGTTGGCGGTCGTGCCCGACGTGTAGATGATGAGCGCCGTATCGCGCAGCCGCGTTGCGCGCCGTGCGGCATCGACGTCTTCGGCTGGAACGGTGCCTGCCGCGCGGGCAAAGGCTTGTTTGTCGATGAAACCGGTCGGCGCTTCACCCTCCAGCAGCACGATGCCGCGCAACAGCGGTGCTTCTTCAAGCGTCAGCGGGCCATTTCCACTGGCCGTAGCCAGCGTTGGCAGCGCGGTGCCCAGCACATCACGAAAGTCGACAAAGCGGGTGTCGGCGGCAGTTGTCAGGATCAGCGCAAGGTCGGCGTTCTCGATAATGTAGCCCAGTTCGCGGCTCTTGTGCCGGGCGTTGAGCGGGACGGCTACGCAGTTGGCCAGCGCCGCACCGAACAGCGCAGTTACCATTTCACGGCTGTTGTTGGCCAGGATGCCGACATGGGCGCGTTGCGGTACGCCGAGGCCGATTATCCCGCGGGCGACTTCGATTGAGGCATCGCGCAGTTCGGCATAGGTCATTGCCAGATCGGGCATGACCAGCGCGTTGCGGTCCGGGAAGGTCGCGGCGCTGCGGACAAGCAGGTCCGCGAGCGGGCATACTTGGGACCATTCCGAAAACGACAAGGCGATACTCCCCCGGCACAAATCTTGTTTCCACTATGGATGATGCGATCCCTTGCATCTGTCAACGTTAATGTTGATTGAGGCAAGGAATCGCACTGCTGGTCAGGCCAGTTCGAAGCCTTCGTAGTCCATGTAGGCAACCTGTTCGCACTGCTTGCGGTATTCCGGTCCGCCACCGACATGAACCAGCGTACGCCGCACGACCGATCCATCGGGCTTGGTCGTGGTCTTGACCCACCATGCATTTGCCTCGGCGAGCAGGGTCCGCGAGAAGTCCCGGTAAACGTCTTCGGTCCATTTTTCCTCGGCGGCCTGCGACGGTTCGGCAAAGCTGAGGCCCCTGGCGTCAAGATAGACCAGCATCTGCGTGACCCATTCGGCCTGCAAGGCTCCGCACACGCCCACGTTGCAGAACGTCGACCCGTTGTGTGGCCCGACCAGCGTGTAGAAGTTGGGAAATCCGCGCGCCTGCAGGCCAAGATAGGTCGTTGGGCCATCTTCCCAGACATCCTTGAGCCGGGCGCCGCCTTTGCCGCGAATGTCGATCCGGTCGAGCGACCCGGTCACGGCATCGAACCCGGTGGCGTAGATGATCACGTCGAGTTCGTGGAACCCGTCTGTCGTGCGGATGCCTTCAGGCGTGACTTCGACGATCGGTGCGTCCTTGATGTCGACCAGGTGCACATTGTCGCGGTTGTAGGTTTCGTAATAGTTGGTTTCCATCGGCACGCGCTTGCCGCCGAACGGGTGGTCCTTGGGGATCAGCTTTTCCGCGATGATCGGATCGTTGACGCGCTGGCGGATCTTGGCTGCAACGAAATCGGCAAGGAACTTGTTCGATTGCTTGTTAAGCAGAAGATCGCGGAAACCGCTCAACCAGATGCCGTAGCCGGGCTGGTTATAGAGGTTTTCGAAGAAGGCTTCGCGTTCTTCGGCAGGTACGTCGATCGCCTTGCGCGGATCACGGTGATAGGGAAACGCCGTATCGGTAATCTTGACGTATTCGAGAATGCTGGGGAACCGCTTGCGGATTACCTCCATCTCGTCCTTGGTGATCGGCGTGTTGCCCAGCGGCGTGCACCAGTTGGGTGATCGCTGGAACACCTTGAGCGTGCCCGCGCTCTGCGCAACGATCGGGATGATCTGAACGCCCGTAGCGCCTGTGCCGATCACGCCCACGCGCTTTCCGGTAAAGTCGATGTCGCGCGGATTGCCTCCATCGTCGGTGGGCCAGCGCGATGAGTGGAAGGATTCCCCTGCAAAGGTTTCGATCCCCGCAATATCCGGCATGCGGCTGGCCGAAAGCGGGCCGGTGGCCGAAATCAGGAAACGGCAGGTCAGGGTTTCACCACTGTCCAGCGTGATCGCCCAGACATTGGCGGCTTCCTGATAATGCGCGGCAACCACCTTGGTATTGAAGCGGTACAACTTGCGCACGTCCATCGCATCGGCGGCGCGGTTGGCATAGCGCAGCATTTCGGGCTGAGAAGCGAAACGTTCCTTCCAGTCCCAATCGGGAATGATGCCCTTTAGAGCGAAGTAGCCATAGGCATAGCTTTCGGTGTCGAGGCGGCATCCGGGATAGCGGTTCCAGAACCATGTCCCGCCAACGTCCGCCCCCGCTTCGATGCCGCACACGGTGATGCCGGCCTCTTCAAGCAGGTGGGTCTGGTAAATGCCGGTCACGCCGGCGCCGATCACGATCGCTTCGAAATCAGGCTTCTGTTCGCCAACAACCATAACAATCACCTCAGGAATCACAGGCGGCAACCGCGTCGCCACTGCGAATATACTCACCAGAATATCAATATGCCGTCAAGAATAAAATTGAACGGAATGGGATTATCGCAGGTGCAAAACCCCCTTTGGCAGGCGCAGGACGCCTGCCGACAGGGGATTGGTCGGTTCAACCAACTCAGGGGTTGGGGTTTGCGACGCCGACGGTCTTGAGCGCGAGGATCGCCAGTTCCTGCGCTACCGATTCCGCATCCCAGCGGCCTTCCGGCTGAAACCAGGTGAACGCCCACGACGCCATGCCGCCCAGCGCGGAGGCGGCAAGCGAGGTATCGGCGAAGGTAAACTGCCCGGCCGCCTTGCCTTCGTTCAGCAGTGCGCAAAGCATGCGGTGGAAGCGCAGCTTGGAGGTGTCGATCGCCTCGGCCTCTTCGGGCGGCAGGCTCTTGGATTCCCGGAAATAAAGCGCCACTTCGCGGCGATTTTCGATCTGCAACTTCACGAAGTAGCGGACCAGGTCGGCCAGGCGAGTCACGGGATCGCCGGTCAGCCTCGCGCTCAATGCCACGGTCTGATCGGCGGCGGCAGCGCCTGCACGGCATATCGAAACCAGCAGTTCGGCCTTGCTGCGAAAGCGCGAATAAATGAACTGCTTGGTGACGCCGAGGCTTTCCGCAATGGATTCGAGCGAGGTTGCCTCGTAGCCCTTGTCGAAGAACTGTGCGACCGCTTCCTCAAGGATGCGGCGGCGCTTGATCTCGTCGACTTCGGCCTTGATCGAACTGGCGTCGGGCTGTGCGGCGGGGCGTTTGATCAGCATCTGGCTCGTCTTGTGAACGTTCGGTTCGGCGACCTGGCCCGGCACCCATGCGGCATCGGCGGCACAACTCCCGTCAGTGCCGCCGATGGCCGCCAAGGTCAACCTGCGTCCACCATGGGCGTTCCCGGTCCGGCGGTCGGCAGCCGGGCCTTTCGCAAGAGAGGATCGCAAGGCGCGGCATACGTGCTCCTGTGTCCTCCCGCGCCGCGCGCCACCGGCCGGGCTGAGAGGACGCCGATGGAAAAACTGCTGATCCCGGATCAGACGATCATTTCCGATCTGCTCGAAGGGCTGCGCGTCGAGCGGGCGGTCTACACCCTGTTTGAAGCCAACGCCTTGCCGCTTTCTGGTCAGGGGCTGGCGGATGAGCTGGTCGGCTTCTTTTTTGTCGAAGGCGATGTGACGGTGGCGATTGGGGACCAGGCGCCGTTCGTCGCGCGGCGCAGCGATTTCGTGCTCATCAGCCGCAGTCTGCACTATGCGATCACGCCGCTTGCATCGAACGATCCGTGCACGATCGGCAGGGTGACGTTCAAGCTGGACGGACCGCGCGCGCGGCTGTTTTTCCGCCTCATGCCCGAATGCCTGCGGATACCCGGTCTTTCGGCCGAAGAGATGGAATGGCACCTCATGCTGGAACGGCTGGTGTCGTGCCAGCCGGAATCGTTTTCCTGGGCTTCCCCGGCGATCAACCATCGTTTGATCGAGGCGGCAATCATCGGGATCGTCCAGATGTCATTGTACCGCGATCGCTCGCTTGGCTACCAGTTCGACCAGCCGGAAATGGCGCGGCTCGTGACCGGGATAAGGCTGATGCATGCTGCGCCCGAAAACGCCTGGACGGTTGCGGAACTGGCCGGTGTGTGCGGCCTTTCGCGGTCGTCGTTTGCCGATACTTTCGTGCGCGTTACTGGCGAAACGCCGGGCCGCTATCTGGCGACGCTGCGTATGGAGAAGGCGCGCGATCTGCTGCGCATTCGCGCGTTGTCGCTGGCCGATGTGGCGCACCGGCTGGGCTATGGCACGGATATGGCTTTCATCCGTGCCTTCAAGCGGCATTTCGGGATCACCCCAGGGCAATTTCGTGGCGGAACGCCGCGCGCGAACGCGGCGGATTGACCGAAACGCCGTTTCGACTGGCCGACCGTGTGGCGCGGTGGCGTTGTCCTGCCCGGAGGCATAGGATTCATTCCGCATCCGGTACGGTGCGTGCAATCCATCACGGACTGTCAGCCTGCCGGACCATAAAGGTGGGACATGGAGACAGTTGCAACCGATGACCGGGCCGCGGCCGTTTATGCCGGGGTGGAGCGCGAATTAGCGCGCGAAGGCTACCCCGAAGGTTTTCCCGTCCTGCCCGAAGTGCCGGTGGCACGCTATACCGACCCGCGCTTTGCCGAACTCGAAAGAAAGCACTTCTGGCCCGCGGTCTGGCTGCATGCCGGGCATGTGAGCGAGATTCCCGATGCCGGTTCCTACAAGCTGTTTTCGCAGTTGGGTCAGTCGGTGATCGTCAGCCGTGCCGCCGATGGCAGCGTGCAGGCGTTTCACAATGTCTGCCGGCACCGTGCGTCGCCGATCCTGACCGAGCCTAAGGGCAGGGCGCGGCGCTTTGTGTGCCCGTACCATAGCTGGAGTTACGGTCTCGACGGTGCGTTGCAGGTCGTGCCGGAATCGCGGGACTTTGCCTGCCTTGAAAAGGCCGACAGAGGCCTTGTGCCGGTGCGCTGCGATACGATGCGCGGCATGATCTTCATCAACCTCGACGGCAAGGCGCCGCCGCTGGAGGAATACTTCGCAGCCACCGACCGGGAACTGGGCGATTTTCCGCTGGAAGACATGGTGATGCTCAAGGAAATCACTGTCGAGATGGATTGCAACTGGAAGGCCGCGCTCGATAACTTCCTTGAGATGTACCACGTCGGCACCGTGCACGCGAAAACCATCGCGCCGTATCTCGACACGGCCAGCTTCCTCGTATCGCTGTATACCCATGGACATGCCCGTTTCGCCACCCGCAAGCGCGGCGCTAACACCATCTTCGAGGTGGACCGCCCCGCAAGCGACGCGCCTTCGGATCTGTTCCGCGACCATGCCATTGCGCTGCCGATGTTCCCGAACAGCTTCATGGCTATCGACCCGGTCGGGTTCGGCTGGCAGACATGGTGGCCGGTCAGCCAGACGAAATCGCGGATGGTGTTTTCACTGATGGGCTGGAAGGGGGATGAAGATCCGGCTTTCCTCGACACCATGGTGCAGCAGGTAAACGCCATCGCTGCCGAAGACGTGCGCCTTTTCGCCGCCCTGCAACGCTCGCTTGACAGCGGCGTGATGAAGAGCATCGTAATGGGGTATCAGGAGCGGGCGCTCTATTGGTATCAGGAAGAAATAGACCGGAAGATCGGCGCGGAAAACATCCCGGAGGATTTGCGCATCGCCCAGGTTCTGGCCCCGTTTGCGGAATAGTCCCACAGATCAGGAGAGAGACATGCCTTATCGTATCGATGTGCCCGAGGGGCAGGAAGCACTGGAGGTCATCCTCAACCATCTCGGTACGCCGATGCTGGTCGACGCGCGCAAGCGGATGTTCCGGGTGATGTACGATGCGCCCGAAACCACGCTTTCCCCGCGTGAGCGGGAAGTAATGCGCTTTCCGATGACGGCGATGATGGGCTGCCCGATCTGCAACAGCGTGCGGATGTGGCGCGATTGGCCCAACTTCTCGCCGGAGCCGATCGACGAGGCGCTGTACACCAATGCCGAAAGCTTCAACTATGGCTGGTCCGGCTTTTCAGAGCGCGAACGGATCCTGCTGGAGTTCATCAACCGCTTCGCCAACGAAATCGACGGCCTGAACAGCGATGACGCATTCTGGGAACGTATCCACACCAACTTCTCGCAAGCCGAGATCGGCGACATCATGGTGATGGCGGGGACGTGGCTGGGTGTCGGCCATACGCTCAAGGCGCTGGGCATCGGCAGTGTCTGCCAGTTGCCGGTCAACCCGGAAACGCTCAGTAAGCTGCGCAACGACGATCTGGTCGCGCAACCCGCCTGAAGCGCAGGCTGGCCGCCGGGGGCTGGCGTTTGCGCCGCTCCCGGCGCGCTTCTCTGCGAGCGTCCGGTGCAGCCAGCGTCGCTGTCGGCAGGGCATTCGCGTTTTTGGGTTTGACCGCACGCCTGCGCAGGCGTTTGATAGCGTGATGCAAGACACCGCGCTCGACATGATCCTGGCACGGCACGCTGGCCGCGAAGGACCGCTGTTGCCGATCCTGCACGATGTACAGGCCAGCTTCGGCCATATTTCCGAAGGCGCCGTGCGCGCGATCGCCGCGGCGCTGAACCTGACCCGCGCCGAGGTGCACGGCGTGGTCAGCTTCTACCACGATTTCACCGCTGTTCCCGACTCCCGGCCCGTGATGAAGCTGTGCCGTGCCGAAGCGTGTCAGGCGCGTGGGGTGGAGGCGCTGGCCGCAACGCTGGCGGACAATGGCCGCGTCAAGGTCGATACCGTCTATTGCCTTGGCCTGTGCAGTGTAGGGCCGAACGCGATGATTGGCGGAAAGGTCCACGCCCGGCTTGATCCGGCACGGCTGAGCGCGCTGGTGGAGTCCCTGGCGTGACCGTGGTCAGGATCAGCGACGATGCCCTGGCGCTTGCCTGCGGGGCCGATGCGGTGGCGCACGCGTTCGAACAGACAGGCTGCACCGTGCAGCGCGTATCGTCTTGGGGCATGCACTGGCTGGAACCGCTCGTGGAAATAGACGGACAAGGTTTCGGTCCGCTGGACCCGGAGGATGTGGCGGGCGTGCTTGATGGCACTTCGGCAAAGGCGATCGGCGCGATTGCCGATCATCCCTTCATTGCACGCCAGCAGCGGCTGACCTTTGCCCGCGCCGGGCGAACCCGGCCCTTGAACCTTGATGACTATGTTGCGCACGGCGGCTGGCAGGGCCTGGCAAAGGCGCGGGAGATCGGGCCGGAGCAAACCGTCGCCCAGGTGATCGAATCCGGCCTTCGCGGGCGCGGCGGTGCGGGCTTTCCCGCCGGGATCAAATGGCAGACGGTCGCCAACGCCGCCGCCGACCGCAAGTACATCGTGTGCAACGCCGACGAGGGCGACAGCGCCACCTTCGCCGATCGCATGGTGATGGAAGGCGATCCGTTCATGCTGATCGAGGGCATGGCGATTGCCGGGCACGCGGTGGGCGCACAAAAGGGCTTCATCTATATCCGCAGCGAATATCCGCATGCCATTGCCCGGATGGAAGCGGCATTGCGCGCATGTGCCCATCATGTCGCACCATTCGCACTGGAGGTGCGCGCAGGCGCAGGCGCCTACGTCTGCGGCGAGGAAACCTCGCTGCTCAACAGCCTTGAGGGCAAGCGCGGCGAAGTGCGCGCCAAGCCGCCGCTGCCCGCGCTTGAAGGGTTGTTCGGCAAGCCGACCGTGGTCAACAACGTGCTGACGCTGGCGGCGGTGCCGTGGATCCTGGCCCATGGCGCGGCGGCTTATGCTGCGGTTGGCTTCGGCCGGTCGCGCGGGACGATGCCGATCCAGCTTGCGGGCAACGTCAAGCACGGCGGGCTGTTGGAGGTGGGCTTCGGCATAACCCTGGGTGAACTCGTCAACACCATCGGTGGGGGTACGGCGTCTGGCCGTCCGGTTCGCGCGGTGCAGGTCGGCGGGCCGCTGGGCGCTTATCATCCGCCGGCCGATTTCCACTTGCCGTTCGATTACGAAGCCTTTGCTGCGGCCGATGGGCTGATCGGGCATGCCGGGATTACCGTTTTCGACGATGGCGCAGACATGAGCGCGCAGGCGCGGTTTGCCATGGCGTTCTGCGCGGCGGAAAGCTGTGGCAAATGCACGCCCTGCCGCATTGGATCGACACGCGGGGTGGAACTGATCGACCGTATCCGGGCGCGTTCGGGCAGGGAGGCAGACAAGGTGGAGACGCTGCCGCAGATGCACAACATAAACAAGGCGGCGCGCCATCTGTCGGATGAAATCGCGCTGCTCGAAGACTTGTGCGAGACGATGAAGTTCGGCTCGCTCTGTGCGCTGGGCGGGTTCACGCCTTATCCGGTGCTTTCCGCATTGCGGCACTGGCCGGAAGATTTTGGTGCGGAACAGGGAAGGCAGGCTGCGGAATGATCCTGGGCGCGGTCCTTGCCGGTGGCCGGTCCACCCGCTTTGGCAGCGACAAGGCGCTCGCTGAACTTGGCGGACGCACGCTGCTGGCGCGCGCGGTCGAGGCGCTGGAGGGTATGTGCGCCGCAGTCGTGGTGGTCGGCCGCGAAACCGCTCCTGCGCCAACCCTGCCCGATTGGCCGCGCGCCGGGATGGGGCCGTTGGGCGGCATCGCTGCGGCGCTCCATCACGCCAGCGATGCCGGATACGATCTGGTGCTGACCTGTTCGGTCGACAGCGTGGGGCTGGATGACAGCCTGATTGCCCAATTCGGCTCTGCACCTGCGTTTTGTGCCGATCAGCCGGTTATCGGGCTGTGGCCCGCCGCAGCATCGGCAACGGTTGATGCCATCCTTGCGGGCAGCGGACGCCATTCAATGCGCGCCTTTGCCGATGCAATCGGTGCGCGTGCAGTGCGGCTGGACCGCGCACCTGCCAATATCAACACCCCGGCGGATCTTGCCGCCGCGCAGGAGCGACCCGATGGGTTATGAACGTCAGGCCGATTTCGGCACTCCGCCCGCGCGCAGCGATGCGCAGGTGACCTGCGTGATCGACGGACGCGAAGTGACGGTGCCCGTTGGCACCAGTGTGATGCGCGCCGCTGCGCTGGCGGGCGGGGCGATCCCGAAGCTGTGCGCCACCGATAGCGTCAAGGCATTCGGATCGTGCCGCCTGTGTCTGGTCGAAATCGAAGGGATGCGTGGCACACCGGCCAGTTGCACCACGCCGGTGGCCGAAGGCATGAAGGTGCACACCCAGACAGAGCGGCTGCAAAAGCTGCGCAAGGGGGTGATGGAACTGTACATTTCCGATCACCCGCTCGACTGCCTGACCTGCAGCGCCAACAACGATTGCGAATTGCAGGAACAGGCCGCTGCGGTTGGTTTGCGCGACGTGCGCTATGGCTATTCGGGGGCGAATCATCTCGATCAGCCGGCTGACACGTCCAACCCCTACTTCGATTTCGATCCGTCGAAGTGCATTGCCTGTTCGCGTTGCGTGCGCGCCTGCGATGAGGTGCAGGGAACGCTGGCCCTGACCATCGAAGGGCGCGGCTTCGCCAGCAAGGTTTCGGCGGGCTTTGCGTCGGACACCTTCCTGACATCGGAATGTGTTTCGTGCGGGGCCTGCGTGCAGGCGTGCCCGACAGCGACCTTGCAGGAAAAGACCGTCAAGGAAATCGGTCTTCCCGAACGTGCCGTCATCACGACCTGTGCCTATTGCGGGGTGGGCTGCACCTTCCGCGCCGAAATGCGCGGGGAACAACTGGTCCGCATGGTGCCGTGGAAGGATGGCAAGGCCAACCATGGCCATTCCTGCGTCAAGGGCCGGTTTGCATGGGGCTATGCCCGACACCGTGAGCGGGTGACCACCCCGATGATTCGGGAAACCATCGACCAGCCCTGGCGCGAGGTTTCGTGGGACGAGGCGTTGAGTTACGCCGCGCGTGCGATCCACCGGATCCGCGACACTTACGGCCGCAATGCGCTGGGCGGGATCACATCAAGCCGCTGCACCAACGAAGAGACGTTTCTGGTGCAGAAGCTGGTCCGCGCCGGTTTTGGCACCAACAATGTCGATACCTGCGCGCGGGTGTGCCACGCCCCGACCGGCTATGGCCTCAAGACCACGTTTGGCACCTCGGCGGGCACGCAGGATTTCGACAGCGTCGATCATGCCGACGTGATCCTCGTGATCGGCGCCAATCCCACCGATGCCCACCCGGTGTTTGCCAGCCGGATGAAGCAGCGCCTGCGGTCAGGTGCAAAGCTGATCGTGATCGACCCGCGCCGGACCGATCTGGTGCGCAGCCCGCACGTTGAAGCGGACTTTCACCTGCCCTTGCGCCCCGGCACCAATGTTGCCGTGCTGACCGCGATGGCGCACGTGATCGTCACCGAAAGCCTGGCCGACGAAACGTTCATCCGCGAACGCTGTGACTGGGACGAGTACCAGCATTGGGCCGAGTTCGTATCCGATGAACGCCACAGCCCGGAGTTTCTTGGCGCGGTCACCGGGGTTGACGCGCAAGCCCTTCGCGGCGCCGCTCGACTTTACGCCACCGGCGGCAATGGAGCGATCTATTATGGCCTTGGCGTAACCGAACATTCGCAGGGCAGCTCCACCGTCATGGCGATTGCCAACCTTGCAATGGCCACCGGCAATATCGGCCGTCCCGGCGTGGGGGTGAACCCCTTGCGCGGCCAGAACAACGTGCAGGGCGCGTGCGACATGGGCAGCTTCCCGCACGAGCTTTCAGGCTATCGCCATGTCTCTGACGCGGCCACGCGGGCATTGTTCGAAGCCGAATGGGGCGTGGGCATCGACCCGGAGCCGGGCCTGCGCATACCAAACATGCTCGATGCGGCCACCGATGGCGCGTTCAAGGCGATCTACATCCAGGGGGAGGACATTCTCCAGTCCGACCCGGACACGCAGCATGTCGCCAAAGGGCTGGCCGCGATGGAATGCGTGATCGTCCACGACCTGTTCCTGAACGAGACGGCCAGTTACGCGCATGTGTTCCTGCCCGGCTCGACGTTTCTCGAAAAGAACGGCACCTTCACCAACGCCGAACGCCGCATCCAGTTGGTCCGCAAGGTGATGGAGCCGCTGAACGGTTACGAGGACTGGCAGGTGACGCAGGAACTGGCCCGCGCGATCGGGCTGGACTGGGACTATACGCACCCTTCGCAGATCATGGACGAAATCGCACGGCTGACGCCGACGTTTGCAGGGGTAAGCCATGCCCGGCTCGACGCCGCCGGGTCGCTGCAGTGGCCGGTCAATTCCGCCGCGCCCGATGGCAGCCCGGTCATGCATGTCGATGGTTTCGTGCGTGGGAAGGGCAAGTTCGTGGTGACCGACTACGTTCCCACCGACGAGCGGAGCGGTCCGCGGTTTCCGCTCCTGCTGACGACGGGGCGCATCCTTTCGCAGTACAATGTCGGCGCACAGACGCGGCGAACCGCCAATGCCATGTGGCACCCGGAAGACGTGCTTGAGATGCACCCCGTCGATGCGGAGAACCGTGGGCTGAAATCGGGTGATTGGGTGCGTCTGGCCAGCCGGTCGGGCGAAACCACCTTGCGTCTTGCGGTAACCGACCGGGTCGCGCCCGGCGTCGTCTACACCACCTTCCATCACCCGCAGACGCAGGCGAATGTGGTCACCACCGATTATTCCGACTGGGCGACCAACTGCCCGGAATACAAGGTTACCGCTGTGCAGGTGACGCCCAGCAACGGGCCGGCGCAGTGGCAGGAAGACTACGCGACGCACGCACGCCGTTCACGCCGGATTGCGGGCCATGGCGGCGCGCTGGAGCCGGCGGAGTAGACAACAGCGCCTGCGCCCGGTGGAACAAGGGCGCAGTCAAGGTATTGCGTGTCTTGGAAAATTGGTCGGGACGAGAGGATTCGAACCTCCGACCCCCACACCCCCAGTGTGATGCGCTACCAGGCTGCGCTACGTCCCGACCGTGGGGCGGGCCTATACGCACCGCCTGCGCCGATGGCAAGCGTGCGATGCGCGGAAATCGGCGGGCGGGATTTTGCCCGGTGGAAACCGCGCTTTGATTGCCATGACCGGGGCAAGCTGCTAACCGCCCCGGCGAGCCAGACCGGGCAGGGCGGTGTGCCGTCCGGCGCGGCCTGCGTGGTTGCAATGTTATCGTACCGTTCCCAGAAATGGACCCATCATGCTGACGATCCTTTCCGCTGCTGCCGCCAATGCGGCCGGACCTCCCGCCTGGATGAGCTTCCTGCCGCTGGTGGCCATGGGCTTCATCTTCTGGTTCCTGATCCTGCGCCCGCAGATGCGCCAGCAGAAGGAGCACCGCGCCAAGATTGCCGGGCTGAAGCGCAACGATGTGGTGGTCACCGCTGGCGGCCTCGTCGGCAAGGTCATCAAGCTCGACGATCATTACGTGGAACTGGAGCTTGGCCCGAACGTAAAGGTCCGCGCCGTGCGCGCGACGATCGGCGATGTCGTGCCGCCGACCGGGGCGGCTCCGGCCAACGACTGAGCCTGCCTGCCTGAAAGCTGCCCGCCCGCAAGCGGTCTACCTGAAAGCTGAATGCCCATGCTTGAGTTTCCGCGCTGGAAGGTGATCTGGCTCTGGCTGTTGACGCTGGTCTGCGTTGCCGCCGCCATTCCTTCGCTTACCGCCACGATGGGCCTGCCCTGGCCTTCGTCGCTGCCCGAACCCCGCATCAACCTGGGGCTGGACCTTGCCGGCGGCAGCCACATCCTGCTTGAGGCGGACCCGGTGCAGGTCCGCCGCCAGCGGATCGAGGCGATGGAGGAATCGGTACGCACGCGGTTGAAGCAGGATGGCAAGGCCATCCGCATCAGCGATATTTCCAACCGCGAAGGCGCGCTGACCTTCATCGTGGCCGACCCCGCGCAGGTCGATGCCGCGCGTGAGGCGATCCTGCCGCTGACCAACGGCGCGGGCCTGACCGGCCAGCGTGACTGGGACATCGCCGTTGTCGAAGGCAACCGCTTTGTCCTCACCCCGACCGAGGCAGGCGTGAACCTGGCCGTCAGCCAGGCGATGGACACTGCCGTTGAGGTGGTGCGCAAGCGTATCGACGCGCTGGGCACGCGCGAACCCACCATCATCCGCTCCGGTGCAACGCGCATCGTGGTCCAGGTGCCAGGGCTGCAGGATCCGCAGGCGCTCAAGAACCTGCTGGGCCAGACCGCCAAGCTGGAGTTCAAGCTGGTCGACACCGCCGCGCTGCCTTCCGACGTGGCGCAGGGCATTGCCCCGCCGGGAAGCGAAATCGTGCCGTTCGTCAGCCCCGCCGAAGGTGGCGGCGTGCCCGCGATCGCGGTCAAGCGGCTGGGCGGCATCCGCGGCGATCAGTTGACCAACGCACAGCAGACCAACAACCAGCAGACCAACGAGCCGGTCGTCAACATCACCTTCAACACCGAAGGTGGCGCAAAGTTCGCCAAGCTGACCACCGCCAACGTGGGCAAGCAGTTCGCTATCATCCTTGATGGCAAGGTGCTGTCCGCGCCGACCATAAACGAACCGATCCTGGGCGGAAGCGCGGTCATTTCCGGGCGTTTCACGACAGACAGCGCCAACCAGCTTGCGATCTCGCTGCGGTCGGGCGCGCTGCCAGTCGATCTCAAGGTCGTCGAGGAACGGACCGTCGGGCCTGATCTGGGTGCGGATTCGATCCGCAAGGGCATGATCGCCATGGGCGTCGGCACGCTCGCGCTGGTCGTGTTCATCCTTGTCACCTATGGCCGCTTCGGCGTCTATGCCAACCTCGCGGTGATCATCAACGTGCTGATGATCCTGGGGATCATGGGCATCATCGGCACGACGCTGACCCTGCCGGGCATCGCCGGTTTCGTGCTGACAATCGGTGCCGCCGTGGACGCCAACGTGCTGATCAATGAACGCATCCGCGAGGAGCGCCACCGCGGGCGCAAGGTCGTGCAGGCCGTGGAACTCGGCTACAAGGAAGCCAGCCGTGCGATCTTCGATGCCAATATCACCAATGTCATTGCCGCAGTGCTGATGTTCGCGTTCGGCTCCGGCCCGGTAAAGGGCTTTGCCGTAGTGCTGATCATCGGTGTGGCGACGTCGGTCTTCACCGCCGTGACGATGACCCGGATGTGGGTGGTGCAGTGGCTGCGCCGCGCCCGCCCGGCTGACCTGAACCTGTAAGGGGAGACTGGACCGATGAAACTCCTCAAGCTCGTTCCCGATCACACCAACATCCATTTCCTGAAATGGCGGGTGCCGTTCTACATCGTCAGCATGATCCTGATCGCCGCATCGTGGGGTCTGGTCCTGACCAAGGGCCTGAATCTGGGCGTCGATTTCATCGGCGGGCAGATGATCCGCGTAACCTTCGAGCGCACGGCTGAAGCGCCGGTGGCCGATCTGCGCCAGCAGGTTGCCAGGCTTGGCTATGGCGAGCCGGTGATCCAGCGGTTCGGCAAGCCCAACGAGATTTCGATCCGCATGAAGCTGCCCGAAGGCAGCGCCGACGATGCCGCGCTGGCTGACAAGATGGCACGCACCATAACCGCCGACATTCGCAAGAATCACGCCGATGCCCGCATCGACGGGGTAGATTCGGTATCGGGCAAGGTTTCCAAGGAACTGGGGTGGGATGCGTTCAAGGCGCTTGGCTTCGCGTCGATTGCGGTGGCTGCCTATATCTGGCTGCGCTTTGAATGGCAGTTCGGGGTGGGCGCGCTGTTCGCGCTGATCCACGACGTATCGCTGACGCTTGGCATGTTCGCGCTGACGGGGATGGAGTTCGATCTCAACATCGTTGCCGCGCTGCTGACGCTGATCGGCTATTCGCTCAACGATACCATCGTCGTGTACGACCGCATCCGCGAGAACATGAAGAAGTATCGCAAGATGCCGATGCCCGAACTGCTCGATCTTTCGGTCAACGAAACGCTGGCGCGCACCATCGTCACCTCGCTGTCGATGCTGATCACGCTGACGGCGCTGCTGCTGCTGGGGCCGGACGTAATCTTCGGCTTCACTGCGGCGATCACGCTGGGGATTTTCGTCGGCACCTACAGTTCGGTCTATATGGCTGCGCCGATCCTGATCTGGCTGAAGGTCAACCCCAACAGCTTCGTACCCACCGAAAACGCGCTGGAACGGCAGGAACGGCTGGCGCGCGAGCGAGCCTGACCGCACGGCGGCGGCGGGGCTTACTCTCCGCTTGTCCCTTGCATACCGTCCGCTTCCCCGCCGGGCTTGCGTTCTATCGCCTGGTCGTAAAGCTCGGCCAGCGCCTGCGCGTTGCCTTCCCAGCTAAACTGGTCGGCGTTGGCGGCAACCGCTTCCTGCGTTGGCGGATTGGCGAGCAGATCGGCCACCGCGCTGGCGATGGCTTCGGGCGTGCGTTCCACGATCCGGCCTGCGCTGGCATCGCACACCACTTCGCGCGCGCCGCCTACATCGGGAATGACCACCGGGGTGCCGCACGCCAGCGCCTCGATCCACGCATTGGCCAGCCCTTCGCGCTCTGACGGCAGCACCATGACATCGGCGGCGCACAGCAGGTGGGGCAGCAGGTCGTGATCGACCGCGCCCAGGAAATGGACGCGGTCTTCAAGTCTCAGTTCGGCCACCAGCGCGCGCAGGGCTGGTTCATCGTCGCCTGTCCCGGCAACTGCCAGACGCACGTCTTCTGGCAGCAGAGGCATTGCGCGGATCGCCAGCGCCTGCCCCTTGACCGGCACCAGCGCGCCAACGCACAGCAGCAGCGGGCCGACCGACCACACATGCAGCGAAGGCACGGCCGAAACGAGCTGGCGCGCGGCCTTGCGTTCCAGCGGCTGGAAGCGGTTGCGGTCCAGTCCGGTGTAATGAACGGTAATGCGGTCTTCGGGCATGCCTAATCCTGCCATGTCTTTGGCCAGCGCGCGCGATACCGAAAGCAAGCTTTCGGCTTGCCGTGCAGCGGCCAGCATCTGCCGGAGGGGAAGGGCGCGATTGCCCCAGAGATGAATGTCCGATCCGCGCGCCTTGATCGCCAGCGGCAGGTCCAGCGCGCGGGCGATCTGTGCGGCCGCCGGACCATCGGGATAGAAGAACTGGGCATCGACCAGATCGAACGGCGCCAGCGCGTGCAGCCGCCGCGCCAGCGGCAGAACGGCGCGGGCGATCAGGCCGGGATTGATCGGCCCGGAAAGGCCGGGGATCAACGTGAAACGGGGGTGAAACACCTTGATCGCAGCCCCGGCTTCGACTTCGGGAATGGCGCGCAGGGCTTCGTATTTGTGCAGCGGCAGCGGAGGAAGGCCGATGGGGTTGATCACGGTCACGTCCCAGTCGCCGCGCGCGGCCAGGGCCTCCATCTGCCGCGCGACGAAGCGGCCAAAGCCGGTGCGTCCGGGGGCCGGATAGAGCGTGGACAGGGAAAGGAGGCGCTTCATGTCAGAGCTTGCGCACCAGCATTTCGGCAACGCCGAGCCACGCCGGACGGTCGATCACAACCTGCCGTTCGCCAACGCCGGGGGGGAGCAACGCCACGCGCCCGTCGCGCTGGTCAATCAGCCGCCCGAATGCAAAGCGGCCGCCGGGGCGGGGGGCCAGCACATCGCGGTTGAACGCACGGGCAAAGTCCTCGCCCTCGATCTGACGCAGCCAGAGCTGGTCGCCGGGGCGGTATTCGCCCGCAGGTGCCTCCACCGCCAGCGCCATGAGCCGCGCCGATCCATCGAGCGCGATCGGCAGGATCGCATCCATCGGCCGGGCCAGCGCCTCGGCCCCTTGCGGGCCAAGCCGGGCTACGACGCGGGCGGGGGTTTCCTCATCGGCCTTGACCAGCAGTTGCGGGTCGACGCCCAGCGCCGCGCCGATGCGGTTCATCCAGCCAAGCGACAGGCTGCGCATCCCGGTTTCAAGCCGCCCGATCGTCTGTGCGGTGGTGGGCGGCTGGCACCGGGCGGCGACATCGGCCAGCGTCATGCCCTTTTGGCGGCGGATATCGCGGATACGATTGATCATGCGGCACTCATTAACCGGAACGGTGTTTTTCGCTTTCCTACAAACAGACAGGAAGGGCAAGTGCTTTGACTGTTCCCGCTATGTTCAGATGGAGAGTGGACAATGCCGCGCATGCTTGCCGAACGTGAACTGACCGCCGAAGGCCCGCGCCGGTGCGGGGAAATCCGCCCGCGCAGCCGCACCGCCACGGTGAACCTTGCCGAATCCCCGCTGACCTGGCTGCACGCGCGGGGCCATCTGACCGACCGGCAACTGGCGGCGGGAGAGCAGTTGCGCGCCGATTACGAACGGGCGCAGCTTGGCCCTTCGCTGACCATGCGGTGGGAGCCGGTGCGGATTGCCGGGACCGCCGATGCGGGGCTGACGCGGGGAGAGCGGCAGATTGCCGCCAAGGCCCGTTTCGATGCGGCAATGGACCATGCGGGCAGCGATCTTGCCGATATCCTCTGGCGCGTGGCCTGCGCCGGCGATGCGCTGGTCGCGGCGGAAAAGGCGCTAGACTGGCCGGCGCGCAGCGGAAAGCTGGTGCTGCGCATCGCGCTTGATCGGGTGGCAGGCTTCTATCGCCTGCGCTGACCTGCCCGAAAGGGCACGAATGAAACCATTCTGATAACATTTGAAACAAAAGAGGTTGATCCCGGCGACGGCCTGCGGCACTTGGCTCAAAAATCGGGTCGCAGGAGTTGCCATCAATGCCAATGCTGATGAACCGGCGTCAGTTCGCCGGTGCCGTGGGTGCGTTCGCCGCCGGATTGACCGTCAGGCCGTTGACCGCGCTGGCCGCAACGGGTGAAGATTCGCGGCTCAACGCCTTGCTTGATCGCATTTTCGAAGGGCAGATGCGGCTTTCGCCGCAGTACGCGACCAGCCTTGGCCTCGACAAGGGGACGCTGGCGCCGCTGCGCTGGCAGCTCAACGATGTGTCGCTCGCCGGGCGCGATGCGCGCGCCGCGCACAACCGCGCGGCGCTGGCGCAACTGGCCGGTATCGACCGCGAACGGCTTTCGCAGGCCGGGCAGCTCAATCTTGATGTCGTGCGCTACCAGCTTGAAACGCGGCTGGAAGCGCCGCGTCTGGGGCTGGATGATGCGCAGTCCCCCTATCGCATCGCGCAGCGGTCGGGTGCGGCGTTTTCGATCCCCGATTTCCTCGATTCGCGCCACACCATCGAAACGGCCGACGATGCCGAAGCCTATCTGGCGCGGCTGGCCGCCTTCCGCTTCGCGCTGGATGACGACACCGCAATGCAGGCGGAAGAGGCCGCGCGCGGGGTGCTTGCGCCGGGCTGGGCGCTCGATCTGGTCATCGGGCAGTTGCGCAAGCTGCGCCAGCCTGACGCGGCGCAATCGGGCATGGTCACGTCGCTTGTGGCGCGCACGGCGAAGAAGGGCATTCCCGGCAACTGGCAGGCGCGGGCTGAAGCGATTGTGCGCGATGCGGTCTATCCCGCGCTCGATCGCCAGCTTGCCTTGATCGAGCGGCTGCGGCCGCGCACCCGCGCCGGGGATGGCGCCTGGCGCCTGCCGCACGGCGATGCGATCTACGCCACCGCGCTGCGCCATGCCACGACCACCACGTTCACCCCGGACGAGGTCCACCGCATCGGGCTGGAGCAGGTGGCGGAACTGTCCGCGCAGCTCGACTCCGTGCTGCGCGCGGCGGGGATGACCAGGGGCACGGTGGGCGAACGCCTGGCCGCGCTAAACGCCATGCCCGAACAGCTTTACGCCGGTACGGACGCGGGCAAGGCGGAACTTATCGCCAGCCTGAACGCAGGCGTTGCGAAAATGACCGCGCTGCTGCCCGGCGCCTTTGCCACGCTGCCAGACCAGCCACTGGAAATCCGCGCGGTTCCGGCTGAAATCCAGGACGGCGCAGCCAACGGCTATTACTATGCTGCCTCGCTCGACGGATCGCGCCCGGCGATCTACTGGATCAACCTCAAGGAGGTGGCTGACTGGCCGAAGTATTCGCTGCCGTCGCTGACTTACCACGAAGGCGTGCCGGGCCATCATCTCCAGATCAGCCTGGCGCAGAAGTCCGATGCCACCCCGCTGATCCGCAAGAGCGGGGGCTTTTCCGCTTATTCCGAAGGCTGGGCGCTCTATTCCGAACAGGTTGCCGACGAACTGGGCGCTTATGACGGGATCGAGAAAGCCGGTTACCTGCAATCGTTCCTGTTCCGCGCGGCGCGGCTGGTGGTCGATACCGGGCTGCACGCCAAGCGGTGGAGCCGCGAGAAGGCCACCGACTATATGGTAGCGACAACCGGCTTCACCCGCCCGCGCACCCAGCGCGAAGTTGAACGCTATTGCACCAATATCGGGCAGGCGTGCAGCTACAAGATCGGCCATCTTGCCTGGCTGCGCGCCCGCGAAAAGGCGCAGGCCGCGCTGGGGGACCGCTTCGATCTGCGCCAGTTCCATGAGGTGCTGCAGGAAGGCGCGATGCCGCTGTCGATTCTGGAACGGCGGATCGAGGAGCGCACCGCTGCGGCGCTGAAGGCGAACGCCGCCTAGCCTTCGACCAGCTCGGCCAGTTCCAGCCAGCGTTCTTCGGCGGCGTCCTTTTCAGCGCGCGCCCTGGCGACTTGCGCCATCACGGCTTCGAACTTCTTCGGGTTCTTGCTGTAGAGGTCGGGATCGGCAAGCTGCGCTTCGCCCTGCGCAATCGCGGCGTCGAGTTCCTCGATCCGCGCGGGCAGCAGGTCGTAGTCGCGCTGGTCCTTGTAGGACAGCTTGCCCTTCTTCGCAGGCGGCGGAGCCGGGGCGGGAGCAGGCGCGGCTTCTGCCTGCTGCGCTCCGTTGCGCGCCACGGGCTTGCCCGCAAGACGCTGCTTCCTGATCTTTTCCCAGTCGGCGTACCCGCCCGCGACGATATCGACCCGTCCGGTGCCGTCCATGCCCAGCGTGATGGTGACGGTGCGATCCAGAAAATCGCGGTCGTGGCTGACGATCAGCACGGTGCCATCGTAATCCGAAATCACTTCCTGCAACAGGTCGAGCGTTTCCAGGTCGAGATCGTTGGTCGGTTCGTCCAGCACCAGCAGGTTGGAAAAGCGGGCAAACTCGCGGGCCAGCAACAGGCGGGAGCGTTCGCCACCCGAAAGCGTGCCGACGCGCGCCTCGACCAGCCCCGGATCGAACAGGAAGTCCTTGAGATAGCCCTGGATATGCTTGCGCACGCCGCGCACGTCGATCCAGTCGCTGCCATCGGCCAGCACATCGCGCACCCGCTTTTCCGGGGCCATGAGGCTGCGCTGCTGGTCGATCATCACGCCTTGCAGCGTCCTGGCCAGCGTGATCGTGCCGCTGTCCGGCGCCAGTTCGCCGGTCAGCAGCTTGAGCAGCGTCGTCTTGCCCGCGCCGTTCGATCCGACCACCCCGATACGGTCCTTGCGCGTGATGCGCAGCGTGAAGTCCTTGACGATCGGCCGTTCGCCAAAGCTCTTGTTGACATGGTCGGCAACGATCACCGCCTTGCTCTTGGCATCGTCGCTGGCAATTGCGAGCTTTGCCGTGCCCTGCGGGGAAAGCATCGCCGCCCGCTGCGCGCGCATTTCATAGAGCTTTTCCAGCCGCCCCATGTTGCGCTTGCGCCGGGCCGTGACGCCGCGTTCCAGCCAGTGTGCCTCGATCTTCAGCTTGGCGTCCAGCTTGTCCGCCGCACGCGCTTCTTCGGCGTAGATCTGTTCCATCCACGCTTCATAGCCGCCAAAGCCGATGTCCTTGCGGCGCAGGCTGCCACGGTCGAGCCACAGCGTGGCCTTGGTCAGCCGGTCCAGAAAGGTGCGGTCATGGCTGATGACCACGAAGGCCCCGCGATAGCGTTGCAGCCAGTCTTCCAGCCAGTCGATCGCCGCCAGATCGAGATGGTTGGTCGGCTCATCAAGCAGCAGCAGGTCCGGCTCGCTCGCCAGCGCGCGGGCCAGCGCGGCGCGGCGCCGTTCGCCGCCGCTGGCGCTTTCGGCCTTGCGCGAAAGGTCGATGCCCAGTTGGCCGGCAATGGCTTCCACTTCATGGCGCGGCGGCGCATCGCTGCCCGACAGGGCGAAATCGAGCAGGGTATCGAACCCGGTGAAGAACGGATCCTGTTCCAGCGTAACGATGCGGGTGCCGGGCTGGATCGAACGGGTGCCCTTGTCGGCCTCCACCTGTCCGCCGATCAGCTTGAGCAGCGTGGTCTTGCCCGCCCCGTTGCGACCGATCAGGGCCAGCCGGTCACGCTGCTGGATATGAATGTCGAGGTCCTGAAAGAGCCAGCCATTGCCCTGGAGCAGGCCAAGGCCTTCCCAGCTGAGTATCGGTGCCGCCATGCCGCGCGCTTACCTGCCCCGCTGCGCTTTCGCAACGCCTCACACGCGTTGCACACCTGCGGTTCGGCAAATCGCGCGTTGCTCCTGCAAGGGACGGGTCGGGGAAGGGGCCACGACTGCCATATCACCACAAGGAATGATCGCCCCGGCATTCACCGCTTGTTCAATGCCTGCGGTATAGGCATTGCGGCATGATGCGAAACCCGGCCCTTCTGATCGCCGCGACCATGGCCTGTGCCCTTCCTGCCCCGTCCCACGCGCAGCAGCGCCCGGACGAACAGAACGAAGCGCGCCGCGACTTGCGTTCGGGTGCGGTGCGGTCCTTGCGCGATATCGAACGGCGCGTGCTGCCCGGCAAGGCGGGGATGCAGTACCTTGGCCCCGAATACGATCCGGCCGCGATGGTCTATCGCCTCAAGTTCATCCGCGACGGACGGGTGATGTTCGTCGATGTCGACGCGCGGACGGGGCAGGTGCTGGGGGAATCGCGCTAGGCCCGAAGGGGTGAGTGGCGCCGCATGAACGGCGGACAACGACAGGGTTCCTTGACCGTTCAGGTTTGGCATTCCATCTAGATGAACATATCCGGCGCGACCGTCGCGCCCGGCAGGGGAATATCCGTCCATGCGCATCCTGATCGTCGAGGATGAACCGACTCTCGGCAAGCAGCTCAAGTCCACGCTTGAACACAACGGCTATGCCGTCGATCTTTCCGCCGATGGCGAAGATGGGCACTTCCTCGGTTCCACTGAAGATTACGATGCGGTCGTGCTCGACCTCGGCCTGCCGGAGATCGACGGGCTGACCGTGCTGGGCATGTGGCGCAAGGAAGGCCGCAAGTTCCCGGTTCTGGTGCTGACCGCGCGCGATTCGTGGTCCGACAAGGTCGCCGGGCTTGATGCCGGGGCGGATGATTATCTGGCCAAGCCGTTCCAGACCGAAGAGCTTATCGCCCGTCTGCGCGCGCTGATCCGCCGCGCATCGGGCAATTCGTCGTCCGAGCTGACAGCGGGCGGCGTGCGGCTGGATACGCGTTCGGGCCGGGTGACGCTGGATGGCGAGCCGGTGAAGCTGACCGCGCAGGAATACAAGCTCCTGTCCTACCTGCTGCACCACAAGGGCAAGGTGGTGAGCCGCACCGAACTGATCGAACATATCTACGATCAGGATTTCGACCGCGATTCGAACACCATCGAAGTGTTCGTCACCCGCATCCGCAAGAAGCTGGGGCCGGATGTCATCACCACGATCCGCGGGCTGGGCTATAGTCTCGACGATCCGGCAGGCCCCGGCCGCGGGTAAGATGCCGGGATGACGCTTATGCCGTCTGCAAACGCCAGCGTCGCACATCCACCCCCACCCCTCCCTCAAGGGAGGGGAGCGAGGCTTGCGCCTGCGCAGCAGGCGTCAGCCGCAGCGGGGAGGGTTTCCGCCCCTGTCGAACACCGGGAGAAGGTTCGACACCGGGGGAATGTCAGACCCTGGAACAACGCCATCGGCAATCGGATGATCCGTGGCCATCCAACGGCCTGAACCACCACAGCCGCCGCAGCCAGCGCCGCATACCGGATCGCTTTCCCGGCGGATGCTGCTGATCGCGGCGGGGTGGATCAGTGTGCTGCTGCTTGGCGGCGGGCTGGCGCTTGACCAGACGCTGACCGGACTGGTCACGCGCAATTTCGACGAACAGCTTGAATACATGCTGACCGCGATGGTCGCGTCGGCGGAAATCGGCCCCGATGGCGAGGTGTTCTTCAACCGTCCGCTGGGCGATCAGCGGTTTCTGGAACCCAACAGCGGGTTGTACTGGCAGATTTCGGGGCAGGGGCACGAAGATTTCCCGTCACGTTCGCTGTGGGACCGTTCCTTGCGGACCGAACCCGACCGCAACTTCGTCCAGCCGCAGATTGATGACAGCGACCAGTTCGAGGATGACGCGCTGCGGATCATCAAGCGGTCGGTCATCCTGCCGGGCAGCACCACGCTGTGGGAGTTTCAGGTCGCCGCCAGCCGTGGTGAACTGGACGCCCAGATACGCCGCATTCGCGCGATCCTGATCTGGTCCTTCCTCGCGCTGGGGCTTGGCCTGATGGTCATGACCGGGCTGCAGACGTTCTATGGCCTTGGCCCGCTGCGCCGGGTGCGCCGGGCGATTGCCCGGATGCGCGAAGGCGGGGCAAGCCGCGTCACCGATCCGCTGCCGCTGGAAGTGCAGCCCATGGTGCAGGAGCTTAACGCCCTGCTCGAACACTCCGAACGCCAGGCTGAAGAAGCGCGTACCCACGCGGGCAATCTGGCGCACGCGCTCAAGACCCCGCTGACGGTGGTGATGAACGCGGCCACGGCCAAGGCCGACGATCTGGCCGATACGGTGATCCGCGAAGCCACCGTGATGCGCCGCCAGGTCGATCACCATCTTGCCCGCGCCCGCGCCGTTGGCCGCCGCGCCATCGGGCTTTCACGCGCGCAGGTGTGGGAAAGTGCCGAGGCGGTGGAACGCGCGGTGGTGCGGCTTTATCCCGACGTGCGTTTCGACATGGACGGGGACCGCACCGCCGAAGTTTCGATAGAGCGGCAGGATCTTGACGAGATTCTCGGCAACCTGATCGAGAACGCGGCCAAGTATGGCGGCGGATCGGTGTTCATCACGATTGACGCGGACAAGGCCGACCCGGCGTTCTGCGAAATCTGGGTGGAAGACGATGGCATGGGAATCCCCGAAAACGCGCGCGAACGGATTTTCGACCGCGGTGCGCGGCTGGATACCGGCAAGCCCGGCACCGGCCTTGGCCTTGCCATCGTGCGCGACGTGGCCGAAATCTATGGTGGCAGCGTGACCTTGCGCGAAAGCGAGGATCTGGGCGGGCTGCTGGCGGTACTGCGCCTGCCACGCCCGGCTGCGGCGGGCCGATAGCGGCGCTACTCAGGCGCGCGGATGGGCGTTGCGGTATACGTCCAGCAGGGTAGCGGAATCGACCTGGGTGTATATCTGGGTGGACGAAAGGCTGGCGTGGCCCAGCAGTTCCTGCAAGCTGCGCAAGTCCGCGCCGGCGCTCAACAGGTGGGTGGCAAAGGAATGGCGCAGCGCGTGCGGCGTGGCGGTGGCGGGCAGGCCCAGCATGGTCCGCGCACGCAATACTGCGCGCTGGACCATGCCCTGCGCCAGCGGCCCCCCTCTCGCCCCGCGAAACAGCGGCTCGTCGGCGGGCAGCGGCCAAGGGCACTGGCGCGCGTAGTCGGCCACCGCCGCGCGCACGATCGGCAGCAGCGGGACCACGCGCTGGCGCCCGCCCTTGCCGGTGATCACCACGCTTTCCCCCAGCGGCAGCGCCGCAGCGGGCAGGGCCAGCGCCTCGGCAATGCGCAGTCCCGCGCCATAGAGCAGCAGCAGCACCGCCCGGTCGCGCGCGGCGATCCATGGCTCGGCGGCATCGTCGGCCACGGTTTCGGTCAGGTTCACCGCTTCGTCGGGGGTGACCGGGCGGGGCAGGCCCTTCTTGACGCGCGGCCCGCGCAGGCGGGGGCGACCGGTGTCCGCCGCGTCGGGGTTTCCGCCAGCCTGCTCGCGGGCAAAGGCGATAAAGGTCTTGAGCGCGGACAGTTCGCGCGCAGCCGACACGTTGCCAAGGCCGCCCGCGCGCCGTTCCGCCAGATGGCGGCGCAACGTGGCGGCATCGACGCTGGCCACCGCAGCCCATGAAAGCGGCGGCGGCAGCGCGCGCAGCAGCCGCGCGGCGGTGGCGGCATAGGCGCGCACCGTATGCGGCGAGCGCCGCCGCGAAAGCGCCAGATGCGCATTCCACGCGGCAAGGATTTCGGGGAGGGAAAGCGTGCCAGTCACGGGGCCACCAGCGTGTCCGGTACAAGGTCGGCCAGCAGGGCTTCGAGCAGTGGCGCGCCGCGTTCGGTGACGCTCAGGTGTTGTTCGGTGTCGTTCAGGAACCCCATTGTTGCGAGCCGTTCGCGCCCGCGTGGGTCGATCAGGTCACTTTCGGCCATGCCGAACCGCTCCGCCAGCGCGGGCGGACGGATCCCCTCGGTCAGCCGCAACCCCATGAGCAGCGCCTCCATCGCCTGTTCGCGCAGAGGCAGGGCGCGCTCTTCGGCAATGCCATGACCGCGTTCGGCAACCGCGCGCAGGAAGTTCTCCGGCTTGCGGTGCCGGACTGTCGCCATCCCCTGTCGCCGCCCATGCGCGCCGGGGCCGATGCCGGCATAATCCTGATAGCGCCAGTAGGTAAGGTTATGGCGGCTTTCCTCGCCCGCGCGGGCGTGGTTGCTGGTTTCGTAGGCGGGAAGGCCGCTGGCGGTGGTCATCGCGCGGGTGAGCGCGAAGAGATCGGCGGCGGCATCGTCGTCCAGCGGGGTCAGCGTGCCATCGCGGACCAGCGTGGCAAAGCGGGTGCCCGGCTCAATGGTCAACTGGTAGAGCGAAAGGTGCCCGGTTCCGAAACCTAAAGCGCGGCTCAGTTCTGCTTCCCATGCGTGTTCGGACTGGCCGGGGCGGGCATAGATCAGGTCGAAGCTGACCCGCGAAAAGTGCGCCTGCGCCAGGTCCAGCGCGGCCAGACTTTCGCTGACATTGTGGAGCCGCCCAAGGAAGCGCAGCGTCGGATCGTCCAGCGCCTGAAGCCCCAGCGATACCCGGTTGATCCCCGCTGCGGCAAGCGCGGCGAAGTTTGCGGCTTCGACTGAACTGGGGTTGGCCTCCAGCGTGATTTCGATGCCGGGCGCAAAGCTCCACAACCGCTCTGCCGCGTTGAGCAGGGTGGCGACCAGTGCGGGCGGCATGAGCGACGGTGTGCCGCCGCCAAAGAAGATCGAGGTCAGCGGCCTGCCTGCGGTCAGCGCCGCTTCGTGGCGCATGTCGGCCAGCAGCGCGGCGGTCCATTGCGCCACGTCGGTGCGTTCGCGCACATGGCTGTTGAAATCGCAATAGGGGCACTTTGCGAGGCAGAACGGCCAGTGGATGTAGAGGGCAAGCGCCATGGCCCGACCCTAGGCCGAAAACTGCTCCGCCACCAGCTTGGCGAAGGCGTCTGCGCGGTGGCTTGTGGCGTGTTTTTCCGCCGGATCGAGTTCCGCAAAGGTGCGGGTGTCGCCCACCGGAACGAACACGGGATCATAGCCGAAGCCCAGCGTGCCGCGCGGCGGCCAGGTCAGCGTGCCGGGCGCGCGCCCTTCATAGACAGCCGCATCGCCATCGGGCCAGGCGATCGCCAGAACACAGGCAAAGTGGCAATTGCGGGGCGTTTCAGGCCCAAGCTGCGCCAGCTTGCCCTCTACCTTGCCCATGGCCATGTACCAGTCGCGCCCCGGCCCGCCTTCGAATGTATCCGCCTCGGCCCAGTCGGCGGTGTAGACGCCGGGGGCGCCGCCCAGCGCATCGACGCACAACCCCGAATCGTCCGCCAGCGCGGGAAGTTGCGCAGCCTGCGCGGCGGCATGGGCCTTGATCAGTGCGTTTTCGACAAAGGTCGTGCCCGTCTCCGCCGGTTCATCCAGCCCCAGCGCGCCAGCCGACAGGCATTCCATGCCATAGGGAGCGAGCAGGGCCTGGATTTCCCGCAGCTTGCCCGCGTTGTGCGTGGCAATCACCAGTTTTCCGGTGGCAAGACGGCGCGGCATCAGCGAACCGCCTTTTCCTGCGCGTCGAAGATCTGTGCGCAGCCCATGCGCGACAGGCGCAGCAGGCGCAGCAGCGCCTCTTCGTCATAGGTCGCGCCTTCGGCTGTCGCCTGGACTTCGGCAATGTGGCCGCCTTCGATCAGCACGAAGTTGGCATCGGCATCGGCCGAGGAATCCTCGATGTAATCGAGATCGAGCACGGGAACCCCGCCGACGATCCCGCACGAGATGGCCGCGACCTTGCGGGTCAGCGGGTCTTCCTTGATTGCCCCGCTGTCGAGCAGTTTCTGCACCGCCAGCCGCAGCGCGATCCACGCCCCGGAAATCGAAGCCGTGCGGGTGCCGCCATCGGCCTGTATGACATCGCAATCGAGCGTGATCTGGCGTTCGCCAAGCTTCTTCATGTCGGTTACCGCGCGCAAGCTGCGCCCGATCAACCGCTGGATTTCCTGCGTGCGGCCCGATTGCTTGCCCTTGGCGGCTTCGCGGCTGCCACGGGTATGCGTAGCGCGCGGCAGCATCGAATATTCCGCCGTGACCCAGCCTTCGCCCTTGCCGCGCATGAATGGGGGCACCCGTTCTTCGACCGAGGCGGTGACCAGCACTTTGGTATCGCCAAAGCCGATCAGGACAGAGCCTTCGGCGTGCTTGGTGAAGTTCGTTTCAACGGTGATGGCGCGCATTTCATCGGGCGCGCGTCCAGAAGGTCGCATGGATTTTCCCTCAAAAGTTCGGCAAAGCCTCTGGCGCATTGCCCTTGCCCCTGCAAGAGCGGTAAACACATTCGACGATGACCGGACCAACTCTGCCAGACCTGACCGACCGCGCCCGCGAGATTTTCCGTCTTGTGGTGGAAGGGTACATCGCCAGCGGGCTGCCGGTGGGGTCAAAGGCGCTGGCCGGAACGGGTGCGGTCAACCTTTCGCCCGCCTCGATCCGATCGGTCCTGCAGGAATTGCAGGATGCCGGCCTGCTTGCCGCGCCCCATACCAGTGCAGGACGGATGCCGACCGATGTCGGCCTGCGGTTGTTCGTGGACGGGATCATGCAGGTGGCCGAACCTTCGGCGGCAGAGCGCGCGCAGATCGAACGCGGGCTGGCGATCGGTGGCAGCGTGGAGCATGCGCTGGCCGCGGCAAGTTCGGCGCTGTCCGAACTGTCCGCCGGTGCGGCGGTGGTCATGGTGCCGCGGCGGGAGCCGCGCCTTGCGCAGATTTCGTTCGTCTCGCTTTCCCCCATGCGGGCGCTGGCGGTGCTGGTGGGCGAGGATGGCGGCATCGAAAACCGGGTGATCGACCTCCCCGAACCCGTTGGCGGATCGGTTCTGGAAGAGGCAGGGAACTACCTGACCAGCCGTCTCCAGGGGCGGACCTTGGCCGAAGCGGTCGTGGCGATACGCGCCGAGATACAGGGCGGTCGCTCCGCTCTCGACAGTGCCAGCGCCGATCTGGTGCAACGCGGGCTGGCGGTCTGGAGTCTTGATGCCGCCCAACGCCCGGTGCTGGTGGTGCGCGGGCAGGCCAACCTGCTTGACGATGCCGCGATCAGCGATATCGAACGGGTCCGGCAACTGTTGGACGAACTGGAGAGCGCCGAAGCCATTGCCAGCGTGCTTGACGCCGCGCGCGATGCCCAGGCCACGCGCATCTTCATCGGCAGCGAAAACCGCCTGTTCTCGCTTTCCGGTTCATCGGTCATCGCCTCGCCGTGGCGCAACGGCGATGGTCAGGTCGTGGGCGTGGTGGGAGTTATCGGGCCGACGCGGTTGAATTATGCGCGGGTTGTCCCCATGGTTGATTTCACCGCTCAGACGCTGGGCAGATTTATCGGACAAGACGGATTTTCAAGAAAATGAGCGATAACGAGACGCGCCCAAGAGACGCAGAAGCCGAAGCCGAACTGAAGGGTGTGCCAGCAGACATGATCGACGATTCAGCCACCGCGCAGGATGGCGCGGGCGAGGATGCGGCCACCGAGATCGCTGCGCTGAAAGAGGCGCTTGAAGCGGCAAAGCAGGACGTGCTCTATGCCAAGGCGGAAACGCAGAACGTGCGCCGCCGCATGGAAAAGGACGTGGCCGATGCGCGCGCCTATGCCGCGACTGGCTTTGCCCGCGATATCCTCTCCGTGGCGGACAATCTGGCCCGCGCGCTTGAAACGATCCCGGCGGACCTGCGCGAGGACGACAAGTTCAGGAATCTCGTCGCCGGGCTGGAAGCAACCGGGCGCGAGATCGAGAAGGTCTTTGCCGGCCATGGCATCACCCGCATTGCCGCGATGGGCCTGCCGCTCGACCCGCACCAGCATCAGGCGATGATCGAAATGCCGTCCGCCGACGCCGAACCGGGCACGGTGATTTCCGAATTGCAGGCAGGCTACATGATCAAGGACCGCCTGTTGCGCCCGGCCATGGTCGCGGTGGCGAAAAAGCCGGACTGACGGTTACCCCCGGACTGACGGTCAGCCATGCCGGGTGCGTGTCCCTTCCGGGGTATGCACCGGCGCCGGTTGCGGTGAACGGTTCGTCGCAATTTCAGGAACTTGCCCGGCAGCAAGGCGTCCATTCCGTGAACAACGGAGAGACATCATGCGCAAGTTCATCATTGCCTCGCTCATCATGGGATCGGCTGTCACGCTTGGTGGCTGCGCCCGCAACTACACGGCCGAAGGTGCCGCGCTTGGCGCTGCAGTCGGCGCTGGCGTTGGCGCGGCGACCGGTGGCGACATTGCCACTGGCGCTGCCATCGGCGGTGCTGTTGGCGCCGTAGGCGGTTCGCAGATCCGCAAGCGCGATAACCGCTGCTATCGTGTGGACAACTATGGCCGCGAATACGAAGTGCGCTGCTGATAGGGCACGATTGCATCCAGCACGTGCAGGGGCGGCGCGTCCGGTGCCGGATTGCCCCGCCTTGCCATGAACCAGTGCCGCACGATCTCGGCCTGCTGTTCGATGCCATAGCGGTCGAACGGCAGGCCCGGCCTGTATTTATAGCTGTAGCGGCAGAACGGATGGCGCATCAGCGGCAACCACCAGCGTCCGCGCTGATGCGCCTGCCAGACATGCACCATTTCGTGGATGAACAGCCCTTGCGCGGGCAGGGCGGCGCAGGAAAAATCGTCTAGGTAGCGCGTGCAGCCGGGCGTGAAGTGAATGTGCCCCATTGGCGCCATGACCGTTCCGGTCGGCTGGAAAGGAAACCAGCGGCGGCGGCGGATGCGAACCGTGGCGGGATCTATTGCCGCACCGAACACGTCGGCCACCAGCGCGCATTCACCAGCCGTCAGCGGGCGCTCTCCGCCCGGTGGGCAGGGAGCGCCGGGCTGGATCACATTGCGCCCATGGCGTGTCCGGGCATATCGTGGCCCATGCTGCCGCCAACCCCTTCGATCCGGGCGGGGACGCTGACTTTGTCGCCATTGTCGAGCGTGAGCGTCAGTTCAGTGCTGCCGCCGGCTTTCAGGCTGTCTGCTACATCGAACAGCATCACATGCATGCCGCCGGGCTGGAGTTTCACCGGCTTGCCCGGTTCCAGCGCGACGGTTTCCACCGGCTTCATGGCCGAAACGCCGTTTTCGGTCACCGTTTCGTGCATTTCTGTGCGGCCAACGCCCTCTACATGGACGCCTGCTATCGTGCGCGGATCGCCGCTGCCCAGCACTGCGCTGAAATAGGCGACGCCGGGGCGCCCAGCCATGGCCGGCAGGCGCACAAGCGCGTCGGTTACGCTGACGCCGGGTGCGGCATCGGGTGCGGCCGCGCTTTCGCTGGCCGCGGGTGCGGCTTGTTCGGTGTTTTGCCCGCATCCGGCCAAAGCCAGGCCAAGCCCGCAGATCCCGGCGATCACTCCCTTGCGCATGTTCGTGCGACTCCTGTTGCAATTGTGTGCATCAGGTAAGCGCGCGGGGGCCTTGTGCCAAGCGCAAGCACACCTATATCGCCCGCAACGGAACCGCATTCTTGGCCATCGTGATGGACAGGGGGCGTCTGCCCGGCATAGGGGGGCGCCTGTTTTGGCGGTGTCCTGCATGGAAGGAATTGGGAACACATGGCTAAAGTTATCGGCATCGACCTTGGCACGACCAACAGCTGCGTTGCGGTGATGGACGGGGGCACGCCCAAGGTTATTGAAAACTCGGAAGGCGCGCGCACCACGCCTTCGATCGTCGCCTTTACCAAGGATGGCGAACGTCTGATCGGGCAGCCTGCCAAGCGCCAGGCCGTGACCAATCCGGACAACACGATTTACGCCGTCAAGCGCCTGATCGGCCGCCGTTTTGACGATCCGCTGACCCAGAAGGACACGGAACTCGTCCCCTATACGATCACCAAGGGGAAGAACGGCGATGCCTGGGTCAAGGCGGGCGGGCAGGACTACAGCCCTTCGCAGATTTCGGCCTTCACGTTGCAGAAGATGAAGGAAACCGCCGAGGCATATCTCGGTGAAACGGTCACGCAGGCGGTCATCACCGTTCCGGCCTACTTCAACGACGCGCAGCGCCAGGCGACCAAGGACGCCGGACAGATTGCCGGGCTTGAAGTGCTGCGCATCATCAACGAACCGACCGCTGCGGCGCTGGCCTATGGCCTCGACAAGCAGGACGGCAAGACGATCGCGGTCTATGACCTTGGCGGCGGCACTTTCGATATCTCCATCCTCGAAATCGGCGATGGCGTGTTCGAAGTGAAGAGCACCAACGGCGATACGTTCCTGGGCGGTGAAGACTTCGATACCGTGGTCGTGGAATACCTGGCCGACAAGTTCAAGGCCAAGGAAAACATGGACCTGCGCAGCGACAAGCTGGCGCTGCAGCGGCTCAAGGAAGCGGCGGAAAAGGCCAAGATCGAACTGTCTTCGGCCCAGACCACCGAGATCAACCTGCCGTTCATCACCGCGCGCATGGAGGGCGGGGCGACCACGCCGTTGCACCTGGTGGAAACGATCACCCGTGCCGACCTTGAAAAGCTGGTTGCCGGCCTGATCCAGCGCACGCTCGACCCTTGCAAGAAGGCGCTGGCCGATGCCGGCATTTCCGCCAAGGACATCGACGACGTGGTGCTGGTCGGCGGGATGACCCGCATGCCCAAGGTCCGCGAAGTGGTGAAGGACTTCTTCGGCAAGGAGCCGCACACCGGCGTCAACCCCGATGAAGTCGTGGCCATGGGCGCGGCCATCCAGGCCGGTGTCCTTCAGGGCGATGTCAAGGACGTGCTGCTGCTCGACGTGACGCCGCTTTCGCTCGGCATCGAAACGCTGGGCGGCATCATGACCCGCATGATCGACCGCAACACCACGATCCCGACCAAGAAGAGCCAGGTCTATTCGACGGCTGAAGACAACCAGCAGGCGGTGACTATCCGGGTCTTCCAGGGCGAGCGTGAAATGGCCGCCGACAACAAGCTGCTGGGCCAGTTCGACCTTGTCGGCATTCCGCCCGCACGGCGCGGCGTGCCGCAGATCGAGGTGACGTTCGACATCGATGCCAATGGCATCGTCAACGTCTCTGCCAAGGACAAGGGCACGGGCAAGGAACAGCAGATCCGCATCCAGGCTTCCGGCGGTCTTTCGGACGCGGACATCGACCAGATGGTGCGCGATGCCGAAAAGTTCGCCGAAGAAGACAAGAAGCGGCGGGCCGAGGCCGAGGCAAAGAACAACGCCGAAAGCCTGATCCACGCGACCGAGCGCCAGCTTGAAGAAAATGGCGACAAGGTTGACGGTGCGCTGAAGGCGGAAATCGAAGCGGCGATTGCCGAAGCCAAGACTGCGGTCGAAGGCGGCAATGTCGACGAGATGAACGCCAAGGCCCAGGCCCTGACCGAAAAGGCCATGAAGATGGGCCAGGCGATCTACGAAAAGGAACAGGCCGCAGGTGCTTCTCCGGGAGCGGAAGCGCCCAAGGCCGACGATGACGTGGTCGACGCCGAGTTTTCGGAAGTCGACGACAGCAAGTGATGTTGCGATGAACCAGACCCGCCGCTTGCGTTAATGGCGTGGGCGGCGGGTCGTTATTTGTCAGGGAAACGCAATGTCGGCCGAAATCGACTTTTACGAACTGCTCGAAGTAGAGCGCACGGCGGACGACAAGGTTCTCAAGTCCGCCTACCGCAAGTTGGCGATGAAGCACCACCCGGACAAGAATCCGGGGTGCGCCGAGTCCGAAGCCAAGTTCAAGCAGATCAACGAGGCTTACGCCTGCCTGTCCGATCCGCAAAAGCGCGCGGCCTATGACCGTTATGGCCACGCCGCGTTCCAGCAGGGCGGCGGGGGCAACCCCGGCGGCGGTTTTGGCGGTGGCGATTTCGGCGATATCGGCGACATTTTCGAAACGATCTTTGGCGGTTTCGGTGGCGGCGGTCGCCAGCAGGCCCGGCGTGGCGCGGATTTGCGCTACGACATGGAAATCACGCTGGAAGATGCGTTCCACGGCAAGGACGCAGAGATCGCCGTGGAAGTGGCGCAAACCTGCGATCCGTGCGGCGGATCGGGCGCGACACCGGGCACTTCGGCACGCCGCTGCAACCTGTGCGGCGGGCACGGCAAGGTCCGTGCGCAGCAGGGTTTCTTCATGGTCGAACGGCCATGCCCGACCTGCCATGGCCGTGGCGAAGTGATTGAAAGCCCCTGCAAGCATTGCCGCGGCGAAGGGCGGGTGGATGCTGAACAGCGGCTGCAGGTGAACATCCCCGCAGGCGTGGACAACGGCACACGCATCCGGCTGAGCGGCAAGGGCGAGGCCGGCCCGATGGGCGCCCCGCCCGGCGACCTCTACATCTTCCTGCACATCCAGCGCCACCGCGTGTTCGAGCGCGATGGCACGACGCTGCTGACACGCTGCCCGATCAGCTTCACCACCGCCGCGCTTGGCGGGGAAATCGCGATTCCCGGCCTTGATGGCAAATCGCACACCATCGAAATCCCTGCCGGAATCCAGTCCGGCAAGCAGTTGCGCAAGCGCGGCGCTGGGATGCCCGTGCTGCAAGGGCGCGGGATCGGCGATCTGGTCGTCGAAATCCATGTCGAAACCCCGACAAAACTCTCTGCCCGGCAGAAGGAATTGCTGCGCGAGTTTCAGGCCAGCGAAACCGGTGAGGAAAGCCCGCAATCCAAGGGCTTTTTCGACCGTATCAAGGATGCCTGGTCCGACCTGACCGAATAGCCCGGTGCATTGGCGCAAGGGTGTTGACGATCGCCCTGCCTTTGCGCCGTGTGCGCGTGCCGGTCAGCCCAGGGCTGCCATCACCTCTGCACGCACCTGTTCGATCAGGCCGGGTTCCGCGGTCAGGTGGCCGTCTTCCTCGGCCAGCACCGCCAGGAAGACATCGCGCTTGAACGCGCGGACCGTGGCCGGATCAAGTGGTGGTTCGACGGTCGAGGTTATCAGGTCGATCATCCGTTCGGCGCCGTGCAGGCGGCCCCACAGGTAATCGTTTTCACGGTAGGCACGGCTGAAGAACGCGCCAAAATTGAAAAACTCCACCCCGCGCAGGCAGGCGAAGGTTCCACCCTCGCGGATCGAGGTGGCATCGTCGGGTGATATGCGGTCGACCTTGACCGCATCGAACTCGCCCATTCCCTCGCCCTGAAGCAGGGGCAGGGTGGCAATGTCGTAGAACGGGAATCCGAGGTAGGCGTGCAGAAAGCGGCGGCGCAGCGGCTTGTCCATGGTGTCGAGCGCCGCGACCAGCATCGTGTCCACTTGCAGGTCCAGCCCGACGAGATCGCGGTGGTTGGCTATTGCCGCCAGCACCGCACCGGGGTCCACGGTCGCAACGGCGGCTGTCTGGGCGAAACCCGGTCCCAGTCCGTCAATCGGTTCGCGCCCCTGATACAGCGCCTGCGCCCGGTAGACCACGTCACGCGCCGCTTCGCGCGCGGCGGCCGGCACTTCGTCCATCATCTCCCATTCGTGCGTCAACCGCCGTGCCAGCAGTTTGAGGCGGCGGATACGAAAGGCGATATCGTGGGTGCGGAAAAACACGATAGCCGCTTCGGTTGCCCCACCGCGCAAGGAGGAAAGGCGATCCAGTCCGTTGTCCGCAAGGTGCGCCCAGAACGCGGCTTCCACCGCATCGCGCGACGCGGCATCGGGCGCGGCGCAGTGAACCAGTTCGGCCAGATCGGTCACAACGCCCGCCAGCTTCACTTGCGCATAGCCATGAAAGGCAAAGCCCGCGCGTTCTGCTGCCGCCTGCTGCGCCTTGTTGCGCCATGACGTCAACCGGCGGGGGCTGGGCCTGTCGAAGAACAGAGTGCGCCCGAAAAGATGTTCCACCGCTTCCTCGATTTCCGGGCGCAGCGCCTCGACGATCGTGCGCAAGCGCGCCCGTTGCCGCGACTGCTCTTCCAGCACCTCAAGGTTGTCGCGGATAGGCTGTTCGCGCGGGATCGAGGACATCGATCCGAAAATGGCCGAAAAGAACCCGACCGTGCGCCCGTCCTTGGGGGCGATGCGCATGTGATCGGGGCGCGGGTCGATATAGACGAAGCGCCGGTCGACTTCGCGCCGTGCCGGGCGATCGCGCAAAACGCCGATGGCCTGCGCAAAGGGCCGGTTGACCAGCACCGCACCATCGACCAGCGCCACGCTGTCCACATCGCCGCGCTTCCAGTGGCTGGGCATGATCCGCTGGAGAAAGCGGTTGCGCTCCGGCCAGCGCATGCCGCGTTCTTCTACCAGTCCGTCGATTTCGTTGACTACCAGCGGCGGAAAGGCACCGGGAAAGCTGGCGGTGGAGCGCGCTGCAAGCACGAGTTCGGGCAGCGGGGCAAGATCGTGCCCGGCGGTTCCTGCCGTCACGTGCCGGAAGGCAATCGACAGGCGGTGTTCGCTCTCGACCACTGTCGCCGGGCTGTTCAGCCGCAGTTCTTCGAGGTGGCCGTTGAAATCGGTGGCGGTCACCAGCAGGTCGATCGGATGGCCTTCGGGCAGCAGGGGCTTGCCGAGCGGAGCGGCGGCCATGGCATCGAGCGCTTCGGCGATCATGCGCGAAAAGCCGATGCCGCTGAACGGCGGGGCGAACCAGCGGGCGCGGATGAGGCGTGAAACCTTGCGGCGCACTTCCGCACGCGTCCCGCGCGCGACCGTGCTGCTGACCACGTTGCCCGGCCATTTCAGCACCAGCCAGACCAGCGGCTGCGCCCAGAACTTGGCAAAGCGGCCCCACGGCTTTGCATCGGGATCAAGCAGCACGTCGATGTCCGCGCGCTCCAGCCACATCGCTGTCAGCGGTTCAAGGCTTTGCCCGGAGGTGATGGCCTGCGCCAGGAACACCCCGTTGATGCCGCCCGCGCTGGCGCCCGAAATGATATCGGGCAACAGCCGCAGGCGCAGTTCGTGGTGTTCGGAAATATGTTCGAACAGGCGCAGGTACACGCCTTCAACGTCTGACCGGATTGCGGTGGTGCCGTTGTTGCCTTGGTCCGGGCAGTGGAACGCCCGGCTGGCGCAGGTGGCCCGCCAAAGCTCCTTGGTGACGCCGTGCATGTAAACGGCGAGGCTGATGCCACCGTAACAGACAAGTGCAATCCGCAGTTCTTTCTGCCGCATGGCTGCATTGTGGCACGGCGACGGAACGCTCGCCAGTGACTTTGCACAAGCGCCGGGGAACGCACCCCTTCGCCCGGCGTTTGCAAACCAACCAAACGCGAAAGGAATAACGGCAATGGCGCAGGAACGGATCGTGGAAACCACGCAGCCCGGTGGCCCGACACATACGCATACCACCGTCTATACCGACCGCCCGACAAGGGGCGGCAGTGGCTGGGTCATTGCCCTCGTGCTGATCGTCGCGCTGCTGGTCGGCGGCTACTACGTGCTTAACAGCACGTCGAGCCAGGTCAGCCGCGACAATGCCATCGAACGCGCGGCGGACAATGTCGGCAGCGCAGCGCAGCAGGTCGGCAATGCCGCGCAGAAGGCGGCTGACGCAAACTGACAGCCCCGCTTTGCCCGCACAGGCGCACACCAGACTGTAAGCCCTGCCGACATTACAATTTTGTTGGCAGGGCTATTATTTTGAAAATAAATAATAAATTATTCCAGTCTCTGTCGCAATCGGTGTCGGAGTAACTGACGCTTTACCCTTTGTGCCTATGCAGGCGCTGCAGGGCCGCTTCCGGTCCGATATGGGTGCAAAGCGCCAGACCGATGATCCGCCTGTTCAAACATTACATCCCGCATTCGGTCCTGTTGCTGGGCATACTGGATTTCGTGCTGCTGATCGGCGCGGGAGAGCTGGGCTGGCAGTTGCGCGCGCACCAGATCGGCATGGATCCCGGCCAGTTCGCACTGCGCAGCACACCGCTGATCCTGTTTGCCGTGCTGGTGCAGATGGCGATGATCGCGGTCGGGGTCTATGGCTCGGACTCGTTGCGTTCGATCCGCTATGCCACGGCGCGGCTGCTGGTTGCCGTAAGCCTTGGGATCATCGCGCTTTCGGTGGTCTATTTCATGGTGCCGGGGCGCACGCTGTGGCGCTCGAATCTGCTTTACGCGATGTTCATCGCCATGGCCTTGCTGGTGCTGATCCGGCTTATGCTGGGCGGGCTGCTAGGTACCGCGGCGTTTCGGCGGCGCGTACTGGTGCTGGGCGCTGGCGCGCGTGCCGACCGTCTGCGCAAACTGGGCGAGCGCCCCGAAGTAGGCTTTGCCATCGTCGGCTACATCGGGATGAGCAGCGCGACATCGGTGGTCGAAGAGGCGATCCACCGCGATGCGATCAACAACCTGACGCGTTACGTGGAAAATCTTGGTGTCAGCGAAGTGGTGCTGGCGCTGGAGGAACGGCGCAATGCCTTGCCGCTCAAGGACTTGCTGCGCATCAAGACCACTGGCGTTCATGTCAACGATTTCTCCAGCTTCATGGAGCGTGAAACCGGCCGGGTCGATCTCGATACCGTCAATCCAAGCTGGCTGATCTTTTCCGATGGCTTTTCATCCGGCCGGGCGCTTTCCAGCGTGGCCAAGCGTCTGTTCGACATCGCTGCCAGCCTGCTGCTGCTGGTGTTTACGCTGCCGGTGATTGTGCTGTTCGCGCTGCTGGTGAAGATCGACAGCAAAGGCCCGGCGTTCTTCCGCCAGACCCGCGTTGGTCTGTACGGGCAGCCCTTCAATCTCATCAAGCTGCGTTCCATGCGCACCGATGCCGAGGCAGGTGGCGCCCAGTTTGCGCAGAAGAACGACCCGCGCGTGACGCGGATCGGACGGATCATCCGCAAGCTGCGGATCGACGAATTGCCGCAGGCATGGAGCGTGCTCAAAGGCGAAATGAGCTTTGTCGGCCCGCGCCCCGAACGGCCTGAATTCGTCGCCGACCTTGAAGAGCAACTGCCCTATTACGCCGAACGCCACATGGTGAAGCCGGGGATCACCGGCTGGGCGCAGATCAATTACCCTTATGGCGCGTCGCTCGACGATTCCCGCCACAAGCTTGAATACGACCTCTATTACGCCAAGAACTACACCCCTTTCCTCGACCTGCTGATCCTGCTCCAGACACTGCGCGTGGTGCTCTGGCACGAAGGCGCGCGATGAGGGGGCCATGCTGAACCCGCTCACCTGGCAAGGTTTCGGGCAGTGGCTCTTCGTGGCCGCGGCCTTTGCCTTCCTGTTGCTGGTCGGCTGGCGGTGGGACCGTTTGCGCCGTGAAGGCGGCGCTGCGGGCTGGATGGAAATCATCGCGTTCACGCTATCGGCGGCGTGGTCGCTTGTGCTGGCCGGACTGGGGCACCAGACTCACATCGGCCAGTTCTTTGAAACGCTGCGCGTCCTTGCCTGGCTTGGGCTTACGCTGGTGCTGTTTTCGCGCGATGGGCGGCACACTTCGGTTGCCCCGATCCGCCCCGTTCTGGCATCGCTGGTTTTCGTCGAACTGCTGCAACCTCTGCTGCTGGTCATGGACGTGCGTTACGGCCACAACCCTGCGGCGCACGCGCTGATCCAGCAAAGTTCGGTGCTGTTCCACCTGCTCGTGGCCATCGGCTCGCTGGTGCTGGTGCACAACCTCTACGCGGGTGCGATGGCGCAGCAGCGCACCGCCTTGCGCTGGACATGCGCGGCACTGGCGACGATCTGGGGCTACGACCTCAACCTTTACACCATTGCATACCTGTCGCGCGCAATGCCGGTCGAACTGGTCGCGCTGCGGGGGCTGGCGCAGATCGTGGCGGCGGTCCTGCTGGTGATCGGCGCGGTGCGTGGGCGCTCGGCGCTGCGCTTTTCGCCATCGCGTGCCGTTGCCTTCCAGTCGCTGTCGCTGCTCGTGATCGGCGGATACATGATCGTGATGGTCGGAGCCGCGCAATCGCTGGCATGGCTGGGCGGCAATGCCACCCAGTTGGCCGAGCTGGGCTTCGTGTTCGTGTCGAGCGTCCTGATCGTGGCGATCATGCCATCGGGGCGCGTGCGCGGCTGGCTCAAGGTCATGGTGGCAAAGCACTTCTTCCAGCACCGCTATGACTACCGCGCCGAATGGTTGCGCTTTACCCGCACCATCGGGCGCGCCGGGGCACAATCGCTGCCGCTGCATGAACGCGTTGTGCAGGCGCTGGCCGACATCACCGACAGTTCCGCCGGTCTGCTGTTGCTGCCGGGCGAGGGCGGGGAGCTGGCGCTCGCCGCACGGTGGCAGTGGCCCACCGCCGATGTTCCGGCCGAGGCACTCTCCGCCGCCATGGCGCAGTTCTTCGAAAACCGCGCGTTCATCGTCGACCTCGAAGAACTGCGGGCCGGGGTAGACCATCAGGGTGAGCGGGCCGCAGTGCCGCAATGGCTGGTAGACGAACCTTCAGCCTGGGCGCTGGTGCCGCTGCTGCATTTCGATAGGCTTGTCGGGCTGGTCGTGCTGGCGCGCCCGGCCATCGCGCGCAAGCTCGACTGGGAAGACTTTGACCTGCTGCGCGTTGTCGGGATGCAGCTGGCCAGCTACCTGGCCGAACAGGCTGGCCAGTCGGCGCTGCTGGAAGCCAGCCGGTTCGACGAGTTCAACCGGCGCATCGCCTTCGTGATGCACGATATCAAGAATCTGGCGAGCCAGCTCAGCCTGCTTTCGCGCAATGCCGAACGTCACGCCGAAAATCCGGCATTCCGGGCCGATATGCTTATCACGCTGCACAATGCCGCAGAAAAGCTCAATGCCCTGCTGGCACGGCTTTCGCGTTATGGCGGGGCCGGAGGGGACAAGGTTGAGTTGATCGACGCCAGTGCGGTGATCCACGCCGTGGCGGCACGGTACAACGGGCCGGGGCAAGTGCTCGTCCACGTGACCCACGACGTGCCATGCGAAGTGCTGGCCAACCGGGACGCGCTGGAGCAGGTCGTCCTGCATCTCGTGCAGAACGCGATCGACGCCAGCCCGGAAGGGATGGCGGTGTTCCTGCAGACCACGGTCGACGGCCTTTATGGCGAGATCGAGGTTATCGACACCGGTTGCGGGATGAGCGCCGAGTTCATCCGCAACCGGCTGTTCAAGCCTTTCGTATCCACCAAAGCGGGCGGTTTTGGCATTGGCGCGTTCGAAGCGCGGGAAATGGTCAAGGCGATGCGCGGACGGATCGACGTGGAAAGCCGCGAAGGGCTGGGCAGCCGGTTCACGGTCCGCTTGCCGCTCGCCGCAGCGCAGCCGGTACTCGATTCCATTGAAGGGTCCACGATCAACGCCGATGACGCCCGCACATCCGGCAAGAAGGTAGCATGATGAGCGATACCAAGCCCGCACCGCGCCCGGTGCTGCTGATCGTCGAGGACGATCCCGGCCTCCAGGCGCAATTGAAATGGGCCTATGACGATTTCGAGGTGGTGATTGCCGGTGACCGGGCAAGCGCGCTTGCGCTGCTGCGATCCGAAGAACCGGCGGTGGTCACGCTCGACCTTGGCTTGCCGCCGGACCCTGATGGCACGAGCGAAGGCTTTGCCGTGCTCGATGAAATCATGGCCTTGCGTCCGCAAACCAAGGTGATCGTCGCCAGCGGCCACGGTGCGCGGGAAAGCGCGCTGACGGCGATCGGCAAGGGCGCCTATGATTTCTACCAGAAGCCGGTGGATATCGACGCGCTCGGCCTGATCGTGCGCCGCGCCTTGCACCTTTCGCAGATCGAGGCGGAAAACCGCAGCCTGGCCAACCGGGCGGGCAAGGATAACAAGGTGCTGGGCCGGATGATCACCGCCGCGCCCGAAATGGTCAAGGTTGCGCGCACGATCGAGCGGGTCGCCAACACCAATGTGTCGGTCATGCTTCTGGGCGCCAGCGGCACCGGCAAGGAATTGCTGGCGCGCGGGTTGCACGATGCATCGGGCAGGGCGGATGGCGCGTTTGTGGCCATCAACTGCGCAGCCATCCCCGAAAACCTGCTGGAAAGCGAACTGTTCGGCCACGAAAAAGGGGCATTTACCGGCGCGGTCAAGACAACCGAAGGCAAGATCGAACAAGCCAGCGGGGGCACACTGTTCCTCGACGAAGTCGGCGATATTCCCTTGCAGTTGCAGGTAAAGCTGCTGCGGTTCCTGCAGGAACGCACGATTGAGCGCATTGGCGGGCGGCGATCCATCGACGTGGATACCCGCATCGTTTGCGCCACCCATCAGAACCTTGAAGCGATGATCGCCGATGGCCGGTTCCGCGAAGATCTCTACTACCGGCTGGCCGAAATCGTTGTGCGTATTCCCGGCCTGGCCGAGCGTCCCGGCGATGCGACCTTGCTGGCAAAGACATTCCTGATGCGCTTCGCTGCGGAAATGAACCCGCAGGTCAAGGGGCTGGCACCCGATGCGCTGGCAGCGATTGACGGCTGGTCGTGGCCGGGGAACGTGCGCGAACTGGAAAACCGGATAAAGCGCGCGGTCATCATGGCCGATGGGAAGCTGGTAACGGCCGCCGATCTGGACTTGCCGGTGAGCGACGAAGACGAAGTGGCCCCGCTCAACCTCAAGACGGCGCGCGAAGTAACCGATCGCAAGGTGATCCGCCATGCGCTGGCGCGCAGTGAGGGCAATATCTCCAGCACGGCACGTTTGCTCGGCATCAGTCGGCCAACGCTTTATGACCTGCTCAAGCACTACGATCTCCAGAACTAGGGCCTTCGCTGCCGCTGTGGCGCTCGCCATGATGGCGGCGGTACCCGTGCGCGGTGACGCGCCGCGCGATGCCGTGGCGGCAGCGGTTGCCAAGGCGCAAGCGGCGCTGGCCAAAGGCGATGGGATCGCCGCCGAAGCGCCTTTGCGGGAAGCTGTGCGCAACGGGGCCAAGGCCGATGCCGTGCGCGCGGAACTTGGCGCAGCCCTGCTGCTGCAAGGGGACCGGCGGGCCGCACGCGCGATGCTTTACGGCGGTGATTTTGCCCCGGCGAGCGCAGCGCGCGGCTGGCACGCGCGAGGGCGGCTGGAACTGGCGGAGGGCAATTTTCCGCAGGCGGGGCAGGCCTTCGACAGGGCGCTTGCGATCGACGCGAACAACGCCGCGCTCTGGGTCGATATCGCACGGCTGCGTTTTGCCGGGGGCGAGCAGGCACAGGCGATTACTGCCGCAGAGCGCGCGGTAAAGCTCGATCCCGACGACCCGCGCGCGCTGGAACTGCGCGGCCTGTTGGTGCGGGAACAGTATGGACTCTATGCTGCCATGCCGTGGTTCGAAGCGGGCTTGCGCGCTGCGCCTGAAGACATTGGCCTGCTGGCCGAATATGCAGCGACGCTGGGCGATATGGGCCAATACCGCGCCATGCTGGTGGTCTGCCGCAAATTGGCGCAAATCGATCCCGGCAATGCCCGCGCCCTTTACCTTCAGGCCGTGCTTGCGGCGCGGTCGGGGCAGACGGCGCTGGCCCGCAAGATCATGCTCCAGACCGGTCAGGCGTTGCGCGATGTGCCCGCAGCGGTCCTGCTGAACGGGATACTGGAGTTTCGCGCAGGTAATACCAATCTCGCCGTGGGCCACTTCGACCGGCTGGTGCGGATGCAGCCGGACAATCTACAGGCACGCATGCTGCTGGTGCGCGCTCTGCGGCGCGAACGCCTGGACGCGCAGGCTGTCGAGGCTGCGGGGTTGTGGGCGACGCAGGATTTCGCGCCACCCTACCTGCTGCTGCTGACCGGGCAGGCAAAGATTGCCACCGGGCGCAAGGCGGAAGGCGTGGAGCTGCTGGCCCGCGCCGAGGAAATCGGCGAAAACCCGCCCGAAGGTATCCTGCCAGGGCAGCCGCTGGGGGCTTTGGCGATTACCCATGCCGATGCGCCCAATTTTGCCCCTGCAGTGGTGCCCTATGTCCGTGCGCTGATCGATGCGGGTGATGACGGGACGGCCATGGCGGTGGCCGACCGGCTGCGTCTTGCCAACCCCGGCGCTGCGGAGGCGTGGTTGTTGTCCGGCGACGTCCGGCTGATGATGGGCCGCACGCTGGCCGCGCTGGACATGTATGGCCGCGCGGCGCTGATCCGCTTCAACCTGCCAACCCTGCAACGTATCGACCACGCCTTGCGCGCGCTTGACCGTCAGGCCGAAGCGAACGCGATGGTCGCCCGTTACCTCGTGCAGAATCCCGGCCAGCCGCAGGCTCTCAAGCTGCTTTCCGCCGGGCGCGAGGCGGTGGGCGATGCGCAGGGGGCCGAACGGATCGAAGCCGTGCTCGCCGCGCGGGGCTTGCGCAATCCCGGCTGAAGGTCAGTCGCCGCGCACGGCTGCTTCGTTGGTGGCGTCGGGGTTACGGTCGCGGAAGCGCACCGACCACCACAATGATACACCGATAAGCATGGCCCCGATCAGGCCCGTCACCGTTTCGGAAATGTGGAAGCGTGCCGAAAGCAGCATGATTGCGCCGAGCACGATGATTGCCCAGAAAGCACCATGCTCCAGATAACGGTATTCGGCCAGCGTGCCCTTCTGGACCAGCATGATTGTCATCGAACGCACGAACATCGCGCCAATCGAAAGACCCAGCGCGATGATGACCATGTTGTTGGACAGGGCAAAGGCCCCGATAACCCCGTCGAAGCTGAACGATGCGTCCAGCACGTTGAGGTAGAGGAAGCCACCAAGCCCGGAACGCACGACAACACCTGCCGCCTTCTGCGCTTCCTCGCGCATTTCCAGGATGGTGCCCAGGGCCTCTACTGCGATGAAGGTTACCAGCCCCAGGATGCCGGAAACCAGAAAGGTCAGCGCATCGGCGGGCGGCAGCATTTCGGCAATGCCGTAGATCGCCAGCAGCAGCAGCGCGATTTCGGCGGCCTTGATGCTCGACACCAGAGACAGCTTTTCCTCGACCCATTGAATCCAGTGAATGTCCTTTTCGCCGTCGAAGAAGAACGACAGGCCCACCATGGCCAGAAAAGCACCGCCAAACCCGGCGATGCCGACATGCGCGCTGCTGACGATGGCTTCGTATTGGCGTGGATCATTGAGCGAGAGGTTCACCGCTTCGATCGGTCCAAGCCCAGCCGCCACCGCGACGATCGCCAGCGGGAAGACGATGCGCATGCCGAACACGGCAATGACCATGCCCCAGGTCAGGAACCGCCTTTGCCAGACAGCGTCCATGTCCTTGAGCACCGCAGCGTTCACCACGGCGTTGTCGAACGACAGCGATATTTCGAGGATCGACAGCACGAACACGATCCACAGCAGCGCCATGGTGCCGCCAAGGCTGCCGGTCTGCATCCAGCCATACCCCGCAGCTAAGGCAAGGCAGACGAGGGTGAAAAGGATCGAGCCTTTGTAAAAGCGCAGCAAGCGGTGATTCCCTGTACTGGCCCGCGCCGCAAGGGAAGCCTGCGCGCAAAAGCCGTGAGGCGGCAGTTACTTCGGCTGGTAGGTCTGTTCAATACCCGGAAAGCTGCGCGCGCGCACTTCTTCGGCATAGCGTTCTGCGGCTCCGGAAATGGTTTGCGCGATGTTTTCGTAGATCTTCACGAAGCGGGGCACGCGTTCGAACATGCCGAGCATGTCCTCGGTAACCAGCACCTGCCCGTCGCACTGTGCCGAGGCTCCGATGCCAATGGTGGGGCAGGCGACCGCGCGGGTAATGTCCACGGCGATCGGTTCGACCACGCCTTCGATGACGATGGCGAATGCCCCGGCTTCGTCCAGCGCCCTGGCGTCGCCGACGATCTTGGCGGCTTCGGCGGCGCTTCGCCCGCGTGCGTTGTAGCCGCCCAAGACGTTGACCGCCTGCGGCGTCAGGCCGACATGGCCCATCACCGGAATGCCGCGCCGGGTCAGGAACGCCACCGTTTCCGCCATGGCTTCCCCGCCTTCCAGCTTTACCGCCGCGCAGCCGGTTTCCTTCAGCAGCCGCGCCGCGCTTTCAAATGCCTGCTGCGGCGAGGCCTCATAGCTCCCGAACGGCATGTCGACGACCACTGCGGCATGGTACGATCCGCGCACCACAGCCGCGCCGTGGGCCGCCATCATGTCCAGAGTTACCGGTACGCTTGATGGCAGACCATAGATCACCTGACCCAGCGAATCCCCGACCAGTAACAGGTCACAATGCGGGTCGAGCAGTTGCGCTTGCCGCGCCGTATAGGCGGTGAGCATCACGACCGGCTGCTGAGTCACGCCGTCCTTCTTGCGCTGGCGGATCGCCGGGATCGTCAGGCGCTTCATCGGCGCTGGCGTCGGGTTGGCGCGGCTGGTCGCGGTGTCGAGCTGGAAGGTGGTGGACATGGGCAGGCATCCTTGCAGACGGGCCAATGCTTCTAATGCCTTGGCGCAATCCCGCAAGGCTGCTGGCCACGCTGCGGCGGTGCGGTTGCGATACGCGCAATTCTGGGGAAAAATGGCTTGCGCCAAGGCCGGTTCCCGTTAGCTTCGCGCCATTACCTGGTTACCGGAGCAACCGCATCGGCGGTTTGTGGCTTCGGCCAAGGCGGGAGAAATCAATGTTCGGTCGCGTCAAGCCACTCGACGCCATTCTTGCAACCGCGGAAAAGAAATCGCTCCACCGCTCGCTCGGCGCATTCCAGCTTACCATGCTGGGTGTCGGCGCGGTCATCGGGACGGGGATTTTCGTGCTGACGGCCGAGGCTGCCCAGAAAGCCGGGCCGGGCATGATGATCAGCTTTGTCATTGCCGGGTTCGTCTGTGCCGTTGCCGCACTGTGCTATGCCGAAATGGCTTCCATGGTCCCGGTTTCGGGGTCGGCCTATACCTACAGCTATGCCGTGATGGGTGAGCTGATCGCCTGGATGGTCGGGTGGGCGCTCATTCTCGAATATGCGGTCGCCGCCGGGGCGGTCAGTGTCGGGTGGTCGGGTTATGTCGTTGGCCTGATTGAAAACGCCTTCAGCATAGACATTCCCGACATGCTGGTGCGTGGCCCCTACGACGGAGGCCTTGTCAATCTTCCGGCGATGCTGATTGCCGGCCTTGTCACGTGGTTGCTGGTCATCGGCACCAAGGAAAGCGCCTCGGTCAACGCCGTGCTGGTGGCGATCAAGGTTTCGGCGCTTACCCTCTTCGTGATCCTCGCGCTGCCGGTCATGAAGATGGAGAACTTCGAACCCTTCGCGCCGCTGGGCTTTGGCGGTATCGGCGCGGCGGCGGCGTCGATCTTCTTCGCCTATGTCGGCTTCGATGCGGTATCGACCGCGGCCGAAGAGACGAAGAACCCTCAGCGCAACATGCCCATCGGGCTGATCGGCAGTCTGGGAATCTGCACGGTCTTCTATCTGCTGGTGGCGGCAGGTGTGATCGGTTCGGTGGGTGCCCAGCCGGTGCTTGATGCTTCGGGTCTCGGCATGGAGCCGGGCAGCCGCGAACTCGCGGCGCAGTGCGCGGCGATGGGTGATCAGGCCGTGGTCTGTTCCAAGGAAGCCTTGGCCTGGACGCTGCGCGAAATTGGCTGGCCACAGATCGGCAACCTTATCGGCCTTGCCGCGGGGCTGGCGCTGCCGTCGGTCATCCTCATGATGATGTTCGGCCAGACCCGCATCTTCTTCGTGATGAGCCGTGATGGCCTGCTCCCGTCTTCGTTTTCGAAGATCCACCCGCGTTACAACACGCCTCATGTCATCACGATCATTACCGGCATTTTTGTCGCGCTGTTTGCCGCGTTCTTCCCGGTCGGGTTGCTCGCCAATATCTCGAACTCCGGCACGCTCTTCGCGTTTGCCGCCGTGTCTGTTGCTGTGCTGGTGATCCGCCGCAGGGAACCGGGCCGCCATCGGCCGTTCCGCACGCCAGCGATCTATGTCACTTCACCGCTTGCGTTCCTCGGATGCCTCTATCTGTTCTACAAGCTGGATGAGAAGAGCCAGATGCTGTTCGTCATCTGGGCGGTAGTGGGACTCTTCGTCTACTTCGCCTACAGCCGCAGCCGTAGCCATGTCGGCCGGGGGCTGGTGGAAGTCCATGAAATGGACGCCGATGCACCGCAGCAGCCAGTTCCGCCGATTGATTGACGGACCGCATCCGAACAACAGAGGGCCGCTCCCGATGGAGCGGCCCTTTTTGCATGTGGCGGGCTTTGCGGCCCTCGGCGGTTCCGCCGAAAACGCGTTATCAGGCGTTCAAAGCACGGTTTCGGTATAGCCGCCCTTGATATCGCCGGTCACGTCCATGCCCAGCGCCATTTTGGCCGTGCCTATGACGCCAAGCTCACCTGCCCAGATCGAGGCATCGCCAAGGTCCATGCGCATGAGCAGCAGATTGGGCGCGTCCTTGCCGCCGGGAAACCATGCGGCGACGAAGTTGTTCCAGTGCTGGTCGAGACGGGCGCGATCGGTTTCTTCGACCAGATTGCCATGGAAGCGGGCAAAAACATCGTGCCCCTTCGAAGCAAAGGTGGCAGTCGCGCCGCCCATCGCGGCAAAGCGGTTGTCGCGCGTGGTGAAAAACCAGATCGCACTGTCGGCGTGTCTGTCGAGCTGCGCAGTCATGGGGGCGGCGGAATCAGCGTCCGCATCAAGCTGAAGCATTACGTAAGGGGACGATTCCATCGCCTTCCAGAACTTTTCACGCAGTTCGGTGGGGTTGCCCTGATCGTATTTCATGGGAAATTGCCTTTCGTAACCGTTGTTTTCCCATCAACGGTCAGGCTGGCGGGATGTTCCCCGTCCACTTTTTCCAAGGTTTCCAGACGTTGTCCGCAGAATTATGCGCACGGAACTCATGCATGCCTGCGCTGGCGCGTCCATGACCTGCCCTGTCGATCAGGCTGGTTTTCGGCAGGACGTGAACATATAAAGAACAAATGCAAAGTGACACGATTCTCGACCGTCTCGAAATCCTGGCCGACGCCGCCAAGTACGACGCTTCATGTGCATCGTCGGGTTCTGTCAGGCGCGACAGCAAGGGGGGCAAGGGCATAGGCTCGACCGAGGGGATGGGCATCTGCCACGCCTATGCGCCGGACGGGCGGTGCATCTCGTTGCTCAAGATCCTTCTGACCAACCACTGCGTGTTCGATTGCCATTATTGCATCAACCGCAAAAGCTCCAACACCCGACGTGCGCGCTTCACCCCGCAGGAAGTCGTAGACCTGACCCTCTCGTTCTATCGCCGCAACTATATCGAGGGCCTGTTTCTCTCTTCCGGTATCGTCAAAAGCGCCAGCCACACGATGGAGCAGTTGATAGAGGTTGCACGTATTCTGCGCGAAGAGCATGATTTCAGGGGTTATATTCACCTCAAGACGATCCCGGAAGCCGATCCGGAACTGGTTGCACGGGCCGGGCTATTTGCCGACCGCGTCTCGATCAATGTGGAACTGCCTACCGTTGCAGGGCTGACCAGGCTTGCGCCTGACAAATCGGCTTCGCAGATTGAAGGCGCCATGGGGCAACTTGGTACGGCTATTGTCGAAGCCAAGGACGCCCGCCGTCGCTTTCGCAACGCGCCGCGCTTTGCGCCCGCTGGGCAATCCACGCAGATGATTGTCGGCGCCGATGCCGCGACCGACGCCGACATCGTTGGCCGTGCCAGCACGCTTTACGACCGGTTCCGGTTGCGGCGCGTGTACTACTCCGCGTTCAGCCCCATTCCCGATGCCAGTGCGGTGCTTCCGCTCAAACGCCCGCCACTCCTGCGCGAACACCGGCTCTACCAGTCCGACTGGTTGATGCGCTTCTATGGCTACGCACCCCATGAAGTGCAGCAGGCCGCCGGGGCTGACGGCATGCTGCCGCTTGATATCGACCCCAAGCTCGCCTGGGCCTTGCAGTTTCGCGGCCAGTTTCCGCTCGATGTCAATCGCGCGGCGCGCGAAAAGCTGCTGCGCGTGCCGGGACTGGGGGTGAAGGCGGTCAATGCAATCATCGCTGCGCGCCGCCTGCGCCGCCTGCGCCTTGCCGATATCGGCAAGCTGACCGTTTCGTTGCCCAAGGTGCGACCATTCATCATTGCCGAGGACTGGCGACCGGTGCAGTTGACCGACCGGGCCGACTTGCGCGCGATGATCGCCCCGCCACGCGCCGAACAACTGGAATTGTTCGCGCCATGAATGCGCTGCCCTGCATTGCCGATAGGAGCGCATACCGGATTTCGCTCGCATCACCCGATGATTTCGAAGGCTGGCGCGATGCGGCGCGCCACCTGCTTTGCGCAGCGGTGCCGCCAGAGCGGGTGAAATGGGATTCTCCGGTCGATGCAGTGGCGGGGGATCTTTTCGCCTGCGAAAGGCACGATCTGCCTGCTATCGCTGGCGCCGACCTGCCGCGCGTCCCCCGCCAGTTTGTCCAACTGACCCAATCCGCGCTGCTGCATAGCGATGGTGCCCGCTTTTCGTTGGCCTATCGGGTGCTGTGGCGGTTGCAGGCGAACCCCCGGCTGATCGGTGACAAGGCTGACGCCGATATACGCGTGCTGGAGAATCTGGCGCGGCAGGTTCGCCGCGATATGCACAAGATGCGCGCATTTCTGCGCTTCCGGGCCGTCGCGGACGCTGATGGCGAACGTTATGTTGCCTGGTTCGAGCCGGATCATCACATCCTGCGGGCCAATGCCGGTTTTTTCGTGCGCAGGTTTTGCTCTATGCACTGGTCGATCCTGACGCCGCGCGGGAGCCTTCACTGGGACGGTACAACGTTGTGCGAAGGTCCGTCGGCGATGCGGGCCGATGCGCCGTCGGGCGATCCCGTGGAAGCGTTATGGCGCGGCTACTATGCCTCCACGTTCAACCCGGCACGTCTGAAGATCGGAGCCATGCTCAAGGAAATGCCCAAGCGGTACTGGAAGAATATGCCGGAATCGGTGCTTATTCCCGAACTTATCGCTGGGGCTCAGGCATGCGAAGCCCGCATGGTCCGCGCTGGCGAGCAGGACTTCGGACCGTCCCCTGCCGCTTTGGAACAGGTTCGCGCCGGGATTGCCACCTGTCAGCGGTGCGCGATCGGCTGTACAGGCACGCAGGCCGTGATGGGCGAGGGGCCATCCCGCGCCTCGCTGATGATCGTGGGTGAGCAGCCGGGCGACAATGAAGAACGGCAGGGGCGCCCGTTCATTGGCCCAGCCGGGCAATTGCTGCGACTTCACATGGCGCAGGCGGGGCTGGATGCTGCCGGTGCTTACATGACCAATGCCGTCAAGCACTTCAAGTTCACACCAACCGTCACGCGCCGCCTGCACCAGACGCCGACGGCAGCGGAAATAGACGTGTGTCGCTGGTGGCTGGAAGGTGAACGGGCGCTGATCCGCCCGAAACTGGTGCTGGCGCTTGGGGCCAGTGCAGCGCGCAGCGTCCTGGGACGCACGCTCAGCGTGCAGAAAGTCAGGGGGCAGCCGCAGCGGCTTGAGGATGGCAGCGAATTGTGGATTACCACCCATCCCAGCTATCTGCTGCGGCTGGATCAACCGGCGCGGGCGCGAGAGGAATCGCTGTTTGCCAACGATCTGCGCGCCGTTGCGACGCGTCTGCGCGAACTGGACGGGTAAGCGGTCCTGCCTTGACGCGCGGGGATACGTCGTCAGGCGCGGAGACGGTCGATCCCCTGCGCCAGCGCGACATAGAGCTTGCCCATGTCCGACGATAGGAGGGTAACGCCCAGCGCATTGCCGTCGCGGGTGGAAAGGAGCTGCCGCAGCATCGATTCAAAATCGTGAATGTAGCGGTTCACATGCTCGCGGAACTCGCTTTGCGTTTCGTAGTGGGCCTGCACCGCCTTGGCTTCGGCGTTTTCCAGCAGAGACACCGCACGCCGGGTGAATATCCCCCGGTCGCCGCGCAGGTACGACGCCCACGCGGTTTCCGAAACGTCCGTGGAAAGTGCTTTCGTAATGTCTATGGCCGAGGAATTGAGCGATTCCGTAATCAGTGCCGCGCGCCGGGCAAAATCGTTGTCGACCTGCTCTTCCGCCTGCTCGCGCGCCCGTGCGACGCGCGCTTCGAGATTTCCGGCCAGCTCATCGACCTTGGTCAACTGATCGCGCATCAGTATGGCCGTTTCGCGGCTGGCTGCCGCAGCGGTGTCGATGGCCTCTTCCAGACGGCCCACGAGTTCCGCAGCCCTGCCACGCAGGACGCGCGCGATTGCCGCTGCGCTCTCCTCGCCCAGGTTGCTGGCGATTGCTTCAATTTCCCCTGCCGTTGTTTCGCGCAGGTTTTCGCCCGCTTTGCCAGCGGCTTGCACCAGCATTTCGATGGCCCCGGACAACCGCTGTTCGATCTCAAGCGAAACCGCTTCGCCATCCTTGCGGGTTTCGGCCAGCAGCAGGCGCAGCGCAGCCACCTGGCGTTCGCGTTGCCCCGTCTGATCATCCAGCGCCTGCTGGGCCTTGTTCAGGGTGTCGAGCGTGGCGGTTATTTCCGAACGTGCCAGGGCGACGGCGTCGCTCAGGCTGCGACCGCCATCACCGGTTTCGCGCAACGTATCGCGCAAGGTGAACACGCGGTCCTCCAGCCCTTTCAGGCCCGCTTCGGTGCTGCGCAGGGCTTCGGGTATCTGGGTGCGCGTATGGTCTGCGCCCGCCTGGATCAGTTCAAGCAGCCGGACCGAGGAATCGGTCAGATCGCCGATCTGCAGATCCGTTCCGGCAAGCGCGTGGCGCATCTCGGCTAGGCGCGTGTTGAGCCGCTCCATTGCCTCGTCAACTTGCGTTGCCGTCTGTGCACCCTGATCGCCGCAACAGCGCAGCACATCGGAAAAGGCGCTGATTCGCTGTCCGATGTTCTCGCAGCGGGCCGCCAGGCTTTCCGTTTCGGTCAGATGAGCTTCGCGCTGCGCGGAGACGGCTGCGTCGAGCTGGGCCAGCTTTGCCGCCAAAGCCTCGGCCGCATCGGTTGCAGCCTGTTCCATAGCCGTGTGGCGCTCGGCGATGGCATCGTCCAGCCCGCGTAGCTGGGCGAGCACGGCTGCGCAGTGCTGCTGGCTGGCAGTTTCGGCGCTTGCCCTGCGCTGGGCCAGAGTGTCGTCGAAGCGGGTAGCTTCCGTGGCAAGCTGTTCGCCCAATGCACGGGCGGACTCTTCAAACCGGGCGAGGCGATCGGCGGCATCGCCCAGCAACGCCTCATGTTCCGATCCGAAGCGAGTCAGGGCCTCGCTCAGTGTGGCGGTCTGCATCTGGGCGCGCTGCTGCCATGCTGCGATGGCGTCGGCTTCAGCAGCGGCAATCGCCTGGGTCTGTTGCACGCTGCTGTCGCGCAAAGCCTCGAACCGGCCTTCGGCAAGTCCGGCAAGATCCTGCGCTGCTTGGGAAAAGCTGGCGATTGCGGCGTCGATGCGTTCGCGCACGGTACCAACCTGCCGCTCGCTCGCCAGGCCGAAGTCGTTCAGCCGCTGGAAGCCGGACACCATCTCTTCCAGTTGCAGGTGCGCCGTGCGCCCGGCATTGCCGATATTGTTGGTCACGTCCTTGGCGGCGTTGGCGATGACCGGCAACTGGCTCCGCAGCTTTTCCATGTTGTCGAGCGCGCTCGCCGACACTTGCGCGATCTGATCGACCCGTGTGCCGTTCTGGCTGACAAGATCTTCCAGTTGGCGCGCGCTGCCCGAAAGCCGGTCGACCGCGATGCGCCCGAGCGATTCAAGGTCGCGGGCCTGCGCCGCGATGAACTCGCGTGCCAGGGAAAGTTCGGTATTCAGGCTCGACAACCGCTGGTCGAGCCGTGCGGTTTCGTGAGCAAGGCCCCTTGAAACATCACCGAATCGCGCCGCTTCGCGCCGACTCGTGCGCATCACGATCAACAGGAGGACCATGACCACGAGCACCGGGCCAGACCACTGGCCGATCCACCCGGTCCACTCCCCGGCGCTTGCCGACCCACTAAAACCCCCGCCAGGGACAACAACGGCGATGCCGAACAGCGCGGTCCATGCAGCCACGACAGCAGCGGCAAGCGCAGGGGCAATCCAGCTTCGGTCTGGCAGTGTCAGGAATGCCTCATCTTCAGGGCTGCTGTCTGGAGCTTGTGCCGCCATTGCTGAATCAGGCACAGCGTCACTATCGGCGTAAGCCGTATCCGTGTCCGCCCCGTCGATCGGAATGATCCGTGTTCCCCCGCTCATGCCTCTATCGTATCACGATTTGTCAGCGGCGATAAACCCCGCGTTAACGCATACATGTCTAGCGATGTTGCATGGCTTATGAAGGTGCCTCCCTCGACGCAAACTTGGCTGCGGCTGCTGGCCACGATCTGGAACTCGTGCGGGAACTGCGTGCCGCCTTCATCGAAAGCGCCCATGCGCAGGTCGATCTGCTTGGGCGTTCGCGTTGCGACGGCAACTGGGAGGTTGCAGCGATGCGGCTAAAGAGCCTTGCCGCGACCTTTCACGCCGACGGCCTGCTGGAACTGGCCGAACTGGCGTTGGACAGTGCGCCGGGCGATCCTTCGATCCTGCGCCGCCTGAAGCAGATGCTCGGCGACCTGGCGATTAACCCCTGACGTGATGCGCTGCCGCCTTGGCAGTGCCTGCTGCATTCCGTACTAGACCTTACAGGAGGCATTTCCTTGCGGGTCGCTGTATTATCGCTGATCGAACCGGCCGGAGCTGGCGATGATGGATTGCGCGCCTTCCTGCGGATTGGCGGGCGCTCGGTGCTGCGTCACCAGATCGGACTGGCGCTATCGCTGGGGTGTCGGCGAATCGCGATAATGGCCGAGGCGATCAGCGGCGAACTGGTCGCGCTGCAGCACGTTGCGGAAGCGGGTGGAGCGCAGTTTCATGTCGTGGCGACGGCGCGTGCGCTTGTGCCCCTGATCTTGCCGGAGGACGATGTGATCGTGCTTGGCGATGGTCTGCTCGCCATGCCCGACGCAATGCGCGACCTGATCGAAGCCGGCCCGGCCTTGTTGACCCTGCCGATCGAGTCAGGGCTTCCGCTGGGATTCGAGCGGATCGACATCAACCATGCCTTTGCCGGGGCGATGCGCGTCGGCGGCAGGATCGCGGCCGGCCTTGCCGATCTCCCGCCGGAATGGAGTGTGCAATCAGCCTTGCTGAGGCTGGCGATGCAGGCACGCGTGGTGCAACGTGGCGTTCCAGCCGGGTATCTTGACGATGGCCGCTGGAGCATCGTCCGAAACGAGGATGAAGCGCATCGCATTGAAGGCTTGTGGCTTTCCCTGCACACGGGAATAGCCAGCAGGACGAGCACAGGGTCCGGCTTTCGAACGCCCGGCGACACCTTGGCGAGCGTCATTGTTCGCCGGTTCGGTCCGGCCATGCTTCATGCCGGGACCAGGCCTGCGCTCATCGGTCTGGCCGCAGGAGCGGTCGGGCTGCTGGGCGGCGGGGCAGGGTGGCTTGGCCATTATGCGACAGGCATGGTCCTGATCGGCCTGGCGTGGCTGGTGGAACGGGTGGCAAGCCTGTTGGCGCAGGTGGAGCGGGCATCGCTTCTGGCGTCGGGCTTTGAACGGCGCAGCGTCGCTGTCTTTCATCTGCTGATCGATGCCGGATTGGTGACGCTGGCGGCCTGGCGGAGCGATCTGAACCTTGTTCCGGGGCTGCCACCCGGTGCGGCGGCTTTTGTCCCGATTCTTCTGATCGGATCGACGCGGCTCGCTCCGGCAATCCTTTCAGGCCGGGGCTGGGCCTATTGGCTGGAGGACCGGTTGATGCTTGGCTGTGCGCTGGCGCTGGTCAGCCTTTTTGCACCATTCGACCTCGTGATCGGGATGCTGGTGCTGGGTCTTCTCGGCGTTTGTCTCATACTGGTGCAAAATGAGCGGCCAGCGGATGCCGACATGCCTTCTTCGGGGGCATCGCCTAACCCGCAGTTAACCAGTCGGCCCTAGAACCCGGCCATGGCTTTGAGCAAACCTACCGGTGCTGATCCTGCAACAGCCGAAGCATTGTTGCGCGGCGATCTTCAGCATGCCGATCATGCCCTGATTCACATGGGGCCGATTCTGCGGCATTTGCTGAACAACGATGACAGCTCTATTTTCAGCGACGATGTGATCGCGCGTGTGCGCGGGATGCTGGCCGATCTGGCACGGCAGCTCATTCATGCGGTCGGTGTTGCGTCCGGTGCTGTCGAAAGCCCCGCATGGGCAAGCGGCGGTGGAAGGCAAACTGACAGCGACCACGCAGTCCGCGATGAACTTGCCACCATGCTCAGCGCGCAGGCGCCCTTGCTCGAACATCTGCACATGCTGTCGGTCGAGTGGCAGATGACAGAACGTATGCAGGGGTATCAGGGGCTTGACCCTGTGCTGTCTCCGATCATGCAGGAAATCATCGGTTCGTCCGATCCTGATACGGCGGCGCGAGGGATGAACCTGCTGGCAGCGCAGGCGCGCTTTGGCCAATCGATCCGGCGCATGCAGATCCCTTTGACGGAGTTGCCGCACGCCATTCACCAGATGGCGCTGATGGTGCTCCACAGCCACGTGGCTGAAAGCCCTTCGCCTGACAGCGAAAGTGATCTCGCCGTTGTTGCGAGCGCGATCGACTCCCTGCGCAATGCACGCGCGATGCAGTCCTCGCGGCTCGATCTGCTTGAGCATGCAGTGTCTGCCGCCCGGACGCTCTCGCCCGAAGGTGTTTCGCTCGATCGCGCCGGTGTAGCACTTTTCCTGACCGCCATGGCACACGGCTCCGGACTGCCGCGCGAGGCGGTGATCATGTCGACAACCGAAAGCCAGGTCGCGCGTCTCGTGCTGGTGCTTCGTGCCGCCGGTCTGGACTATGCGGACATCGTGGCGACATTTGCGGCGCTGCATCCCGATCTGATCCTGCCACCGGAAATCGCCACCCTCGATGCCGATCATGCTGCCGATATGCTCGCCCGTGCGCAAGCGGGCCTGCAGGGCTGAAATGACGGCCGCAGGCCCGATCCGTGCCACCAGCGATGAAGCTGACCGGCTGATCGTCGCGGACGAGATGCTGGCGGCGCTGCAAGTACGGATGGGTGGAGCGTTTCCCGGTACCATTGCCCTGCCGGGCCTGCTTGCGCTGGTGCGCAAGGTCCGCATGACCGGCGTGCCGCTGGCCGCCCGCCTGACCATAGAAGATGAAGGGCAGCGCGTGTCGTTCCGGGCGTCGGCAACGCCCGACGGCAACGGTGCGCGCATGGAAATTACCGACTGGCACCTTGCCAGCCACGACGCTCCGTTTGGGCAGGGTGCGCCGGACGAGGCGCTGCTGCGCCAGCTTGCCGAAGCGCACATTGTGCTGGACGCTGAACAGCGTGTGATTTCGGGCATGGTCGACGCCGCCGACCTGGCTGATCTTGCAGGGGCGTTGCGCCAGGGCTTTGGCCGGTACTGGACCGATCTTGTCGGTTTGCGTGGCACGTCGCACCAGTTGCCACTCCACTGGCGCCTGCTTGACGACGCGGACGTGATCGTCGCGGGATCCGAGCGGCGCTGGAAGGCGCGTCTCTTGCCATTGCGCGCCGGAGGCTTCGAGCTGCTGCTGATTGCCGATACGGTGCTTTCCTCTGCAGAGGACGCCGTGGCGGCTCCTTCTGAAAAGCCTGCTTCAGAGCTGGACGACGAAGCCGCGCAGGCGTCTGTTGAAACAGGGTTGGCACTCAAGGGGTTGCTCGGACGGAATCTCGCTCCCGCGCTGCGTCAGCCGATCAACCGGATCATTGCCAATGCCGAAACCATCCGTACGCGTCTCGCCGGACCGCTCGACGGGCAGTATGTGGGCTACGCTGGCGACATAGCAGAGGCTGGGCGCCATCTGCTTTCGCTCGTTGAAGACCTTGCCGATCTCGAAACCGTAGAGGATGCCGGTTTCGCACCGGCCGAAGACCCCATCGACCTGGCCGATTGCGCGCGCCGTGCCGCTGGCATTCTCGGCGTCCGCGCGAGGGAGCAGGCGATCACGCTGGCAGTCCCTGATGCCGATACGACGGTTCCGGCCATAGGCGAGTTCCGCCGCGTTCTTCAAATCCTGCTCAACCTGATCGGCAATGCGATCCGTTACACGCCCGGCGGCACGACCATTACGCTCGATGCTGGGCTGGGTGACGGCTTGGCATGGGTATCAGTAAGTGACGAAGGCGAGGGCATAGCGCCCGACGTTGCCGAAAGAGTGTTCGACAAGTTCGAGCGGCTTGGTCGCAGCAACGATGGCGGCAGTGGCCTCGGTCTGTACATTTCGCGCAAGCTTGCGCGCGCCATGGGCGGTGATCTCGCGCTGGGGCCGGCACCCCATGGCGGTGCGCGCTTCGTCCTGACGCTGCGCGCAAACTCTCAGCCTATGTGAGCCGGAAACCAGAACGGCGGCGATGACTTTCCCAAGGGGGTCGGATCGCCGCCGCTCCTGTTTATTTGCCGTTCGCCAGGCCGCGCTGCGGACCCGGAAAACGCATCATTCAATCAGCGTTGATCAGCCGGGATGTAATCGCGCGCCGCAGGGCCGGTGTAGAGCTGGCGCGGGCGACCAATCTTCTGGCCGGGATCGCTGATCATTTCGTTCCACTGCGCCACCCAGCCAACGGTGCGGGCCAATGCGAAGAGCACCGTGAACATGGTTGTCGGGAAGCCGATGGCGGACAGGATGATGCCGGAGTAGAAGTCGACGTTCGGGAACAGCTTCTTTTCGGCAAAATAGGGATCGCTCAGGGCGATCTCTTCAAGGCGCAGCGCGGTTTCGAACAGCGGATCGGTGACCTTGAGCGCATCAAACACCTCACGCACGGTCTTCTGCATCACCGTCGCGCGCGGATCGTAGTTCTTGTAGACGCGATGGCCGAAGCCCATCAGGCGGAACGGATCGTTCTTGTCCTTGGCGCGGTCGATGTAATGCTGGATCCGGTCGGGCGTGCCGATTTCCTTGAGCATGTTGAGCGCGGCTTCGTTTGCCCCACCGTGCGCCGGTCCCCACAGGCAGGCGATACCCGCCGCGATGCAGGCGAACGGATTGGCGCCCGACGACCCGGCAAGGCGCACGGTCGACGTTGAGGCGTTCTGTTCATGGTCCGCATGCAGGATGAAGATGCGGTCCATCGCCTTTTCAACGGCGGGGATCACTTCATATTCCTCGGCAGGCACGCCGAAGGTCATCTTCAGGAAGTTGCCGGTGTAGGACAGGCGGTTGTCAGGATAGACGAAGGGTTGGCCGACGGCATACTTGTAGGCCATCGCCGCGATCGTCGGCATCTTGGCGATCAGGCGGTGCGAGCTGATCTTGCGATGGGTCGGGTCGGCAATGTCCGTGGAATCGTGATAGAAGGCCGAAAGTGCACCGACGACCCCGCACATGATCGCCATCGGGTGCGCATCGCGCCGGAAACCGCGATAGAACGTGGAAAGCTGCTCGTGCAGCATGGTGTGGCGGGTGATCGTCCGGCTGAAATCGTCAAGCTCCTGCGTCGTCGGCAATTCGCCGTTAAGCAGAAGGTAGCTGACTTCCATGAAGCTGGAATGTTCGGCAAGCTGGCCGATCGGATAGCCGCGGTGCAGCAGTACGCCCTCATCGCCGTCGATATAGGTGATCGACGAATCGCAGCTTGCGGTGGACGTGAAACCGGGATCGTAGGTGAACATCCCTGTCTGGCCGTAGAGCTTGCGGATATCGATGACATCCGGCCCGATCGTTCCGCTCTTGACCGGCATATCGATGCTTGTGCCAGCAGCGGTCAAAGAAGCCTGCTTATCGCTCACGCTTAGCCCTCCTGTTAAATAATTCCATGCAGTTACACGCCCCGGTCAGACCACGTGATCGCCAATGCGAGCCAGCGATTCGTCTCTGCCCAGCAGCGCCAGTACGTCGAATATTCCCGGCGAGGTAGCCTGTCCCGTCAAGCTTGCGCGCAACGGTTGGGCAATCTTGCCCAGACCCAACCCCAACTCCTCGGCCATGGCCTTTACCGTGGCCTCCAGCCCTTCGGTTGTCCAGCCGTTTTCGCCGTCCGGCACAACCGCAAGACGCTGGTGAACCGTGCCCAGGATGGCACGTGCTTCATCGGTCAGAACCGCTGCTGCCTTTTCGGCCAGAGGCAGCGGTCGCTGCTGGAAAAGAAACGCCGCGCCTTCGGCCAGCTCGTCAAGCTGCGCCGCGCGAACCTTGAGGACCGGCATGGCGCGAATCAGCAGGGGCATGTCCCGTTCGGCTGAAAACCCTGGCACGATCCGTTCGAGGCGCGGTGCAATCAGCGCCGCCAGGCGGGCGTCGTCGGCCTCGCGCATGTAATGACCGTTGAGGTTGAGCAGCTTCTTGAAATCGAACCGCGACGCGCCCTTGTTGACATCGGTCACATCGAACCATTCCACGGCCTGTTCGCGGCTGATGATTTCCTCGTCGCCGTGGCCCCAGCCGAGCCGAAGCAGGTAATTGAACACCGCTTCGGGCAGCAGACCCATCTCGTCCCGATAGGCATCCACGCCCAGCGCGCCGTGACGCTTGGAAAGCTTTGCGCCGTCCGCTCCGTGAATCAACGGGATGTGGGCATAGACGGGGTCCGGCCAGTTGCCTTCGATGGCCTCCATCGCCCGGACGATCACAAGCTGGCGAAACGCGTTGTTGATATGGTCGTCGCCGCGAATGACGTGAGTCACGCCCATGTCGTGGTCATCCACCACCACGGCCAGCATGTACGTTGGCGTTCCATCAGACCGCAGCAGGATGAAATCATCGAGTTCGCTGTTCTGGACGGTGATCGCGCCCTGGACCTGATCGTCGATCACCGTTTCGCCACTGCGTGGCGCCTTGATGCGCACGACGTACGGCATGCTTTCGGGCCATTGGTCCGGCGTTGCATCGCGCCACTCACTGTCGATACGGAACGGACGGCGTTCGGCCTGGGCTTGTTCGCGGCGCGCCGCCAGCTCTTCCTGCGTCAGATAGCAGCGATAGGCATGCCCTTCGTCAAGCAACTGGTGGGCCACCTGCGCGTGGCGTTCTGATCGGGCGAACTGGAACACGGGCGGCTCGTCTCCGCCAAGCCCAAGCCAATCCAGCCCGTCGAAAATTGCGGCGATGGCGGCATCGGTGGACCGCGCCCGGTCGGTATCCTCGATGCGCAGAAGGTAGGTTCCGCCATGGTGCCGGGCGTAGAGCCAATTGAACAGCGCGGTGCGCGCACCACCGATGTGAAGGAAACCGGTGGGCGAGGGGGCAAAGCGCGTCACCACGCGGCCATCGCGGGGTGATTGTGCAGAAACGGTATCAGTGGCGCTTGCCATCGGCCGCGCTTTCCTTCCCTTTGAAATCCATGGCGCCCCACAATGCAGACGATACGGCAGCATCCGGCGGGACGGTGTCCGCGCCTGCTGCCGTGCCGGACATCGTACTGTCAGGACGAGGCGGGCATTGGGACATTCGGGCGCGATTGTCCAGCATCCTTGCCCGGATTTACGGCAGGTTTGTCAGAGCGGTAGTCCTTCCTGTCGAGGCATTCCTTGATGCTCACCCGTTCGAACGCGGGCTTTGGCTGGTCGTGGCGTTTGGCGCGGGGATCGTCGCCTGGACGGCGTTGCCGGGACCGGCACAGTGGATTGCCGTGATCCTGGCCAGCGGCGGCACCGCCCTGGCAGCTTTTGCTTTCCTGGACGAGGACGAGTGCGGCCACGTTCGGCTTGGCGTGATCGGGGTGACGGTGATGGTCGCGGCTGGGCTTGGCACGGTATGGGCCAAATCAACGCTTGCCGGGCAGCCGGGTATTGCCAGGCCGATGGTCGTGCACGTGACCGGGGTGGTGATTGAACGGCGCGACGAGCGGGCCAAGGCGCGTGTCCGCCTGATCGTGCGGACACGCCTGGCCGGCTTTGATGATCCCGTTCTGGTCCGGCTTAATGTGCCGGATGCTGCCGATGCGCCCGCTGCGCGCGAAGGTGCGCATGTCCGTGTGCGCGCGCGACTGATGCCTCCCGCACCGCCAATGTTGCCGGGGGGCTATGATTTTGCACGCACGGCGTGGTTCAGCGGGATTGCTGCAACGGGATCGGCGCTCGGCCCTGTCGAGGTCGTTCGAATTACGACACACCGGAGAACACTGCGCGGGATTCAGGCGGCGCTGGCGGCGCATGTGCGCACGCAATTGGCCGGATCGCCGGGGAACATTGCCGCCGCGCTTGCCAGCGGTGACCGCGGCGCGATCGGCAGCGCGGATGAAGACGCCATGCGCGACGCGGGGCTAACTCATTTGCTGTCCATCAGTGGCCTTCATGTAAGCGCCCTCGTCGGTGCGGTATACTTTCTTGTGGCGCGGTTGCTGGCACTGCTGCCGTGGATCGCACTGCGCATACGGGTGCCGGTGGCCGGGGCACTGGCCGGGGCACTCGCGGGCATCGCCTATACGCTGTTGACCGGCGCAGAAGTGCCTACGGTGCGGTCCTGCATCGGCGCCTTGCTGGTACTGGCTGCGCTGGTGCTGGGCCGTGATCCGCTGTCGCTCCGGCTTGTCGCGGTCGGGGCGCTGGTCGTTATGGTGTTCTGGCCGGAAGCGATCGTTGGTCCCAGTTTTCAGATGAGCTTTTCCGCAGTGATCGCCATCATCGCCTTCCACTCAGCCGCTCCGGTGCGCGCCTTCCTTTCCGCCCCCCATTATGGCCCGATTGTGAGAACAATACGCAGCGTGATCCTCCTGCTTGCAACCGGTGTGGTGATTGAGCTCGCGCTGATGCCGATTGGCCTGTTTCATTTCCACCGCGCAGGCGTCTATGGCGCGCTTGCTAACGTCATCGCTATTCCGCTGACCACGTTTGTCATCATGCCGTTGACTGGACTTGCGCTTCTGGCCGATCTGGCCGGTATTGGTGCACCGCTGTGGTGGTTGGCGGGGAAGGCGCTGGAGTTCCTGCTGGCTATCGCGCACTTTGTTGCAGCCCGGCCCGGTGCTGTCACCATGATGCCGCCGGTTGCGCCATGGAGCTTTGCCGTATTCGTTGGCGGAATGCTCTGGCTGGGTCTGTGGACTGGCCCGGTCCGCCTGTGGGGTGTGTTGCCCGCCGGGGCCGCCATGGCGGTCATGCTCACGGCACCGGTGCCCGATATTCTGGTTACAGGCGATGGGCGGCACGTCGGCATTACCGGGATCGGTAACGAACTGCTGGTTCTGCGAACCGGCCGAGGGGATTATGTGCGCGACAGCCTGCTGGAAACGGCAGGAATGGACGGCACTTTGCGGCTCCTCGACGACTGGCATGGTGCGCACTGTTCGTCACAGGCTTGCGTAACCACGATTCATCGTGGTGGACGAGCGTTTACGCTGATGCTGGTCAGAGGCAGCGAATATCTCGACGAACTGGAGCTTGCCAGTGCTTGTGAGCTTGTGGACATCGTTATCGCCAGCCGTCACCTGCCTGCATCATGCCGCCCGCGCATGCTCAAGGCCGACAGGCACATGCTTGCGCAAACGGGTGGACTGACGCTGAACCTTTCGTCCGGCCACATCCGCACAGTTGCCGAAACGCAAGGCAAACATGGCTGGTACCGTTGGCCGGTGCCGGTAAAGTCATCACCATCAACGCTGGGTAAGGGCTATTATTCGGTCGGCAGCAGGGTCATTGCAAAAGCCCAATGAACCGGGCGCCTAGTGATAGCGGCGCAGCAACCCTGCCAGTTTTCCCTGAACCAGCACTTCTTCGGGCCGATAGAACTGCGGATCGTATGCGGTGTTGGCTGGATCGAGGCGGATCATGCCCTTTTCATGGTGAAGGTACTTCAGCGTCGCTTCTTCACCCCGCACCAGCGCCACGACGATTTCGCCGTCGCGGGCGGCGCTGGTCTTGCGCACCAATGCGTAATCGCCATCGAGAATCCCTGCATCGACCATGGAATCGCCTGATACTTCGAGCGCGTAATGCTCTCCCGCACCTAGCAAGGCCGCCGGAACTGGGAGGGTCGCCGTGGTTTCCATTGCTTCTATTGGAACGCCCGCTGCGATTCTCCCATGCAGCGGCAGCTCAATCACGTCATTGGCAGGCGGCGGTGCATTGCGCACATTGCTGCGCAAGGGGCTGAGCGCCGTATTGGCGTTTGCCGCTTCGCGCACCGGCGCCGGTTTGCTCACTGCGCTGTCGGGTTGCCGCAAGACTTCAAGCGCGCGGGCGCGATTGGGCAGACGACGGATGAAGCCGCGTTCTTCAAGCGCCGAAATCAGGCGGTGCACACCGGACTTCGACTTGAGATCAAGGGCTTCCTTCATCTCTTCAAACGAAGGTGAAATGCCGGATTCTTCCAGACGGACCTGGATGAAGCTGAGCAGTTCATGCTGCTTGCGGGTCAACATAGGCGGCTACTCCGCTAGTGAACGAATGCGGAACGGATAAGCAACCAATCACGACTCGTCAAGCAATTCCGCCATTTTCGAGCAGGTAGACCTGAACCCTTTCACCGGCGGCGCGCGCAGGCGCTGCGGCTTCGCGCAGGACCAGGGCATTGGCGCGGGCCAATGGCGATAGTGCGCCCGAATCCTGCAAGGGATCGAGAGTAACACGGCCATCTTCCCAGCGTCCGCGCAGGAACTCCATACGGCTGCCGCCCTTGGCCATCGGTTCGGCCAGAAGCCCGGTCACGAGGCGCGGCAGAGGGTTTGCAGCCCCCATCGCCGCGCGGAGCAACGGTAGCAGGAAAAGATAGGCGGTGACGAAGGCCGAAGCCGGGTTGCCCGGCAGGCCAAGGATGGTCTGCGGCCCGCGCGTGGCTACCAGCAGCGGCTTTCCGGGTTTGATGCCGACGCGCCAGAAATCAATCCGGGCGTCAACGGCGGACAGGGCGGGGCGGACAAGATCGTGATCACCGACGGAAGCACCCCCGCTGGTGACGATGACATCGGCGTCCGCTGCACCGTCGAATGCCGCGGCAAGGGCTTCCAGGCGGTCTGGCACCGGGCCGGTGCGGGTAATGGCCAAGGGCAGGCTTGCAGCCATGGCAGCAAGCATCGGACCATTGCTTGCAGGCAACTGGTGCAATTCGGGCAGAATGCCGGGAGGGACAAGTTCATCGCCGCTGTCGATAACGGTCAGGCGCAATGTTCGCCGCACTGCAAGCTCGGCGTGGCCAGCAGCGATGGCAAGCGCGATTTGTGCTGGACCAATACGCGTGCCGTCATCCAACAAAGGGCTGGCGGCCTCGAAATCCATGCCTGCAAGGCGAATGTGCCGACCGGGTGGTGACGGTGGGGTTCCTGACAGAAGCAATTCTTCGCCGTGACGTGCGCAATCTTCCTGCAGCAGCACCATGTCGGCACCGCCCGGCACAATGGCCCCGGTGCTGATGCGTACTGCCTCCCCCCTGCCGACCGTTGCACGATGTGGATGGCCCGCTGCGCTTTCGCCGGTCACGCGCCACGGTCCGGGGAGGTCGGCCGAGCGCAGGGCGTAGCCGTCCATCGCGGAAAGCGGCGCTGCGGGCTGGGCGCGGCGGGAGTGGAGCGGCGCGGCAAGGTAGTGGCCGAGGCAATGTTCGACCGGCCGCATCTCGACCGGCAGCGGCGGAGCGAGCGCCACGAGCCGCCTTTGGGCTTCGTCGAGCGGTAACGGCGGCGTCTTCATTCTGCTGCGCGCCAGTGGCCAGACTTGCCGCCGCGCTTTTCGATCAGGCGGATGTTTTCGATGATCATGCCTTTATCGAGCGCCTTGGCCATGTCGTAGACGGTCAGCAGAGCAACCGAGACGGCTGTCATCGCTTCCATCTCCACCCCGGTGCGCCCGGTCAGCGACGCGGTGGCGGTGCATTCCACGCCGCGATCGGTGAAGGAAAAGTCCACCACCACGGCATCCAGCGCGAGCGGATGGCACAGCGGAATGAGCTCCCCGGTCCTTTTCGCCGCCATGATCCCCGCAATACGCGCGGCGGCCAGCACATCGCCTTTCGGCGCATCGCCATCGCGGATCGCCACAAGTGTGGCGGCATCCATGCGGATCGCCCCGCAGGCGATGGCCAAACGATGGGTCTGTTCCTTGCCGCCGACATCCACCATCCGGGCGTTTCCCGCCGAATCGAGGTGCGTCAATCCGTTCATTTTATGTCTCGACTTTCCGAACAGCGTTACACGGTTCGCACAGTTGTTGGCACATTTTGCAAAGTCCCCTTTCACCCCGTTCGACGTCGGTTGCAAGCTACGGACCGAGAGTGGGTTGGCAGTGTGTGAGCGAAGCTTGCCATTCCACATCGGTGCAGGACAGCCGCTGCCACGCGCCGCCTTGATCCGGTCTGCGTTTTGCAGCACCTTGGCGGTGGAGATGGCTTGCCGGAAGGTTGCGCAATGACGCTTGCCGATAGCGAAGTGAAACGGGTGCCAGTCGCGCCCGTGAGTGTGGCGCAGGATTTGTCACCACGCGATTTGCGTGCCGCCCTGGCCGCTGGATGGCATGATTTCGTTGCGTGTCCGGCGTTTGGGCTGTTTTTCGGAGGAATCTACCTTCTCGCCGGACTGCTGATCTGGGCCGTGCTTTTCCGGGGCGGGCAGATTGGATGGCTTGTCCCGGCGGCGGCAGGGTTCCCTCTGCTCGCGCCGTTTGTGGCTGTGGGGCTGTATGAAGTGAGCCGCAGGCGTGAAGCGGGCTTGCCGATGCGTTGGACCGCTGTGCTGGGCGCTTTGCGCGGGCACGGAGATGAACAGATCATTTCGATGGGGGTAATCGTGTTCGTCGCTTTCGGTTTCTGGCTGATGGTGGCGCACGGCATTTTTGCGATCTTTCTGGCCGAATCGGGCATTGGCACGGAATCGCTGGAGCAGTTCGCGCAACCTGCAGGCATTGCGATGCTGGCGGTGGGCAGCGTCGTGGGCGCGATCATGGCGCTGGCGTTCTATGCGATCACGGTCGTCAGCTTGCCGATGCTGGTGGACCGTGAAGTGGATTTTCTCACCGCGATCATCACCAGTCTGGCCACGGTGCGGTCAAACGCCGTTGTCATGCTGGCGTGGGCGGCTGTGATCGGCACGCTGCTGTTCCTGGCAATGCTGCCGCTGTTCGCCGGCCTGCCGGTGGTGCTGCCAGTGCTGGCGCATGCGACATGGCACCTTTACCGAAGGGTTGTCGGCACTCCCGTCTGATTGTCCGGTGCTGCTGGTGTTCAGGGCCAGCCACTGGCAAGCCCTGGCATCACCCGGCGATTAGCACTCGCGTTGCCGCTTCGACATCGGCCTGTCGCATCAGGCTTTCGCCCACCAGAAACGTGCGCGCGCCGCACTTTGCAAGGCGCAGCAAGTCTGCGTGGCTGTTGATGCCGCTTTCCGCAACCAGCAAAGTGCCTTCCGGCGCCAGCGGCGCAAGCCGCTCGGTGGTGCCAAGATCGGTAACGAAGCGTTTGAGATCGCGGTTGTTGACTCCGATCAGCCGTGACCTGAGGCGCGCCGCCCGTTCCATTTCCGCTTCATCGTGCACTTCGACCAGAGCGTCCATGCCCTGTTCGAGCGCCGCCGCTTCGATCTCTGCCATCTGGCTGTCGGAAAGGCAGGCGGCAATGATGAGGATGGCATCGGCGCCAATCGCCCGCGCTTCGAGGCATTGCCAGGGGTCGACCATGAAATCCTTGCGGATCACCGGCAGCGTGCAGGCCGCGCGGGCCTCGACCAGAAAATCCTCGTGCCCCTGAAAGTAGGGGGCATCGGTCAGCACCGAAAGGCACGCCGCACCGCCGGCCTGATAGGCACGGGCATGGTCCGCCGGGTGAAAATCTTCGCGGATCAATCCCTTGGACGGGCTGGCCTTCTTGATCTCCGCAATCAGGGCAAAGCCATCGGCCGCCTGCGCGCGCAGCGCCGCTTCGAACCCGCGCGGCGCGGTCTGTGCGGCGGCGTGTTCGCGCAACGTCGAAAGGCTGATGGCAGCCTTGCGGGCAGCGACTTCGCCGCGTTTCGTGGCGCAGATTTCGGTGAGCTTGTCAGTCATGGCAGTTGGCTCTTGCCTGCAGGCGGGGTCTGAGTCGAGTGGGATTCGGGGGCAGTGCTAAGCCCCCTGATCCTCAACTCCCCTTCGTAATCGCCCTTTCCGATCGGCACGCCTCGTGAACGCAGGATGTTGTAAGCAGTAACAGCGTGAAAATAGAAATTCGGTATCGAGTAGGTAAGAAGATACGTTTCAGGTGTAAGGGCCAACGTTTGCGGCTCCCATTTCGAAGCCGATGCATTCGCCGGATCGAGCGGACGAAACAGTTCAATGTCCAGCTTTTTGCCCGACCAGCTATTAACTTCATCGGGGGTTAGGGACTCCAGTCTGCTGACGGCCTGGCCGATCATGGCCTGTAGCTCGGCAAAAGGCATGATGCCAGCAAGAGGCGGTACTGCAAAGACACCAGTTCTTATGGCGTCAAGTCCCCATACGGCGTGATTTTTAAAAGCTTCTATCTGAAAATAGAATGGTGCCATGTCATCGAAAAGCCGGGCGCCAACAAAATCATCGGGATCCTTGCCGGTTTCAGCGCAATGTCGTGCCGCCCGGTTGAGCACATTTGCCATGGCTCTGATGGTTTGCAGAAAGGTGGGAACACTCAGTTCGTAAAGCGATACGGCCATCCCTCATTCCTTTTGTGCAAACGCTGTTTGCGGCAAGGAAACCGACGTTACCCCACTACATACAATATCTTCTGGCGCGGAACCCTTGGGAAATCGTGCAAATTGAGAACCATGCCTAGCGCAGGGCGGCGATCCAGCAGTCTAGCAGCGCCTTGGCCAGCCCCTTGTCGATGGCTTCGCCGGCTTCTTCCACCCCTTCGTGCCAGCCCTGGGCTTCGCCTGCGACGATCAGCGCGGCGGCGGCATTGAACAGCACGGCATCGCGGTACGGTCCACGCTCCCCCATCAGTAACCCGCGCAAGGCTGCGGCGTTGAAGACCGCGTCCCCGCCACGAATCGCAGCGATCGGGCTGTGTTGCAGCCCTGCGTCGGCAGGCGTTACGCGGCGCATGGCAATTTCCGGGCCGCGTACCTGCGCCATCTCACTGCCGCCCGACAGGCTCAGTTCATCCAGCCCTTCGTCGCCGGAAATAACCATGGCGTGATCGGTGCCAAGCCTTGCGATGGCATCGGCATAGATCGGAACATAGGCCGGGCGGGCGATGCCGACGAGCTGGCGCCGCACGCCCGCCGGATTTGCAAGCGGACCCATGAGGTTGAAGATCGTGCGCCGTCCGATGGCTTTGCGGATCGGCATGATGCGGCCCATAGCCGGGTGGTGGCGCGCCGCGAAAAGGAAGCAGATGCCAAGATCGTTGAGCGTGGCTTCGGCGGTTTCGCCCGCACGGTCGAGATCAAGCCCCAGCGCCTCCAGCGTGTCGGCCGCGCCTGCCTTGGAACTGGCGGCGCGGTTGCCGTGCTTGGCCACCGGCACACCACATGCGGCGACGACCAGACTCACCGCGGTCGAAACGTTGAGGGTATGGTGCCCATCGCCACCAGTGCCGCACACGTCGATCGCGTTGGCGGGAGCGCTGACCGGGATCATCCGCGCGCGCATGGCCCGCGCTGCGCCAGCGATTTCGCCCGCCGTTTCACCCCGGTCAGACAATCCTACGAGGAACGCTGCCACGGCGGCATCCTCGATCTGCCCGTCAAGGATTGCCCCGAAGGCTGCTTCAGCCTCTTCGTCTTCCAGCGGGAAGGCAGGATCGGGGAGCACGATCATGCCGGAAGCGGGGCGGGATTTACGCCGCAGATCGCCAGAAAATTGGCGATCATCGCATGGCCATGTTCGGTGGCGATGCTTTCGGGGTGGAACTGCACGCCATGTATCGGCAGCGACACGTGGCGAAAGCCCATGACATGCGTGTCGTCCGAACGGGCGTTGATCGTGAGGCAATCGGGCACGTCGGTGACGATCAGTGAATGGTAGCGGGTGGCGATGAACGGGCTGGGAATCCCGGCAAAGACTCCGGTACCGTCGTGTTCAACAGGAGAAGTCTTGCCGTGCATAAGCCCGCCGCGCACGACCGTTCCACCGAAATACTGTCCGATGGACTGGTGACCGAGGCACACGCCGAGCAGAGGCAGCCTGGCATCGGCGGCGGCCCCGACAAGATCGAGGCTGATACCTGCTTCGTTGGGCGTGCACGGTCCGGGTGATATGAGGAACCCTTGGGCGCCGCTGGCGATGGCCTGAGCGGCACTGAGCGCATCGTTGCGCACCACTTCAACCTGGGCGCCAAGTTCCATCAGGTAGTGAACGAGGTTCCAGGTGAAGCTGTCGTAGTTGTCGATGACGAGGATCATGGGTTCACTGCCCGAACTTGGGTTCGCTCGCCACCCGCACGGCTTCGCGGGCGGCGGCGAAAAGGGCGCCGGATTTGGCTTCGCATTCGCGCTGTTCGTATTCCGGCACGCTGTCGGCAACAATGCCCGCGCCTGCCTGAACGTGGAGCACGCCGTCCTTGACGATGCCGGTGCGCAGCACGATGCAACTGTCCACCGATCCGTCCGGGGCAAAGTAGCCTACCCCACCGGCATAGGCGCCGCGCGTTTCCGGTTCGAGTTCGGCAATGATTTCGCAGGCGCGGACTTTGGGGGCACCGGAAACGGTGCCTGCCGGAAATCCGGCGAACAACGCATCGACGCTGTCGGCGCGGGTAGTGTCGAGCTGGCCAACGACGTTCGAGACGATGTGCATCACGTGGCTGTAGCGTTCGACCATGTAGCTTTCGGTAACCTTGACCGTTCCGGCTCTGGCCACGCGGCCGACATCGTTACGGCCAAGGTCGAGCAGCATCAGGTGTTCGGCGCGTTCCTTCGGGTCGGCCAGCAGACTCACCTCGTTGGCGCGATCTTCTTCTGCTGTCTTGCCGCGCGGCCGTGTCCCGGCGATCGGGCGGATGGTCACTTCGCCATCGCGTATGCGCACGAGGATTTCGGGGGAAGAGCCCGTGACAGCAAAGCCCGGCAGGTCGAGGAAATAGAGAAACGGCGAAGGGTTGATCCGCCGCAGCGCGCGGTAAAGCGCGATAGGCGGAAGCGGAAAGGGCGCAGTGAAGCGTTGCGCAAGCACGACCTGAAAGATGTCGCCCGCCTCGATATACTCCTTCGCCCGGCCGACCATGGCGGCATAGTCCTTTGCGGCCATGACCGGGTGGGGGGAAACATCGGGCGCTTCGGCAAGGCGCGGATCGGCAGGCGTGGCCTGCGTGAGCTTGCGGATCGCGCTGTCGATCCGCTCTCCCGCAGCTTCGACGAGGCGAAGCGGGTCGGTATTTTCCGGCCATACCGGAGCGATGGCGAAGAGTTCGTCCGAAAGACGATCGAACACCAGCACCACTGTAGGCCGGGTAAACAGCATGTCGGGCAGCGCCAGGTCGCTCTGTGCAGGCCGGGGCAGCTTTTCCACCAGACCGATGGTTTCGTACCCGAAATAGCCGACCAGACAGGCCAGCGCCGATGGCAGCGCGGAAGGAACGTCGATATGGCACGCGGCAACAAGCCCGCGCAGCTCCGTCAACGCATCGCCGGGCAGCGGCACGAAAGCCGCCTTGTCGTGTCGCCAGATCCGGTTGATTTCGCAGGCGGAACCAGTGGCACGAAACACAAGGTCGGGGTCAAGGCCAAGCAGGCTGTACCGCCCTCGCACTTCACCACCCTGCACCGATTCCAGCAGGAAATCGCCGCGCCCCGATTCCATGAGCTTGAGCGCCGCCCCAACGGGCGTTTCGGTGTCCGCGATAAGCTTGCGCCAGACCAGTGCGGGCGCGCCTGCGGCAAGCTGGGCAATCGCAGCGTCATGGTTCTCCAGCGAGTTCGCAGAAAGGCTGGGCGCAGGGTCGATGATCGTGGACATCGCTTTTTCAGGGGCCTTACTGGGTAGCTGTGCCGGTCAATTGCGCGGCCACGGCCTTGATCGCGGTTTCGTTGCGTTCCGCGCCAACGTCGTTGCGGATCGCGCGGCGCAGAGCATCGGCATATTCGCCGCCGGTGAACTGGCTCAATTCGCGCGCCGCATTGGCGAAGACCGGATCATCCTTGGTCACCTTTCCGGGGGTGATACTGTTGAGCTGGACGACATACCAGCCAGCCTTGTTTGGCCCTTCGAGCCGCTTGACCGTCCCTTTGCCCATTGCGAACATCAGGGCGAGCGGCGCGGGCACCTGGTTTTTCATCGCAGCGAGCTGCTGGCGTCCGATATCGACAGGCTGCGGGATCGGCAGGGGCGTCCCGGCCTGCTTCATCGCCTCGGCCACGGAAACGCCTTTGGCCAGTGCGGCACGGATCTTTTCTGCGGTAGCCTTGGCCTTGGACGAGCCTTGTTCCATGGCCCATTCGCGGGCTACGGCACCGCGGATCTTGTCGAGTGGCGCTGGCGTTGATGCGGTCAGTTGACCAACGTCGAAAATCGCCAGAAGTTCGCCCGGCTTCACTTCGGCCAGTTGCGCTTCGCCTTCGCGCTCCATGGCAAAGGCGGCCTGTACCAGCGGCGCGACGGCGGCAGGCGCGGCTTCTCCCGGTTTGCCGAACACTTTGCCATCAGCCAGCAGCGGGGCCGTGGTGGAAAGCGTCAGGCCCTTTTCCTTCGCAATGTCGGCCAGGCCCGTACCGCTGTCGATTTCCTGTTCGACCTCGGCCGCCAGATCGGCGAATGCGGCACGCCGGCGCTCCAGCGTCAGGGCGGAGACGATTTCGCTCCGGGCCTGTTCAAGCGTTTTGCCGGGGTTCCGCTCCACCTTGTCGACCCGGACGACATGCCAGCCCAGGCCGGACTTGGCTGGCGGCGAAAGGGCGCCTTGGGCTGTTGCGAAGGCTGCGTCGGCCACCGCCTTCGACGCCTGGTTGGTCAGTGTCGCCACAGTCTGGCGGGGCAGGGTACTGGCGGCAAGACCCTTGGCGCGGGCGGCGCTTTCCAGCGAGGTGCCTTTGGCGACTTCGGCGGCCAGCGCCTTGGCGGCCGCTTCGGTAGGCACGATCACCTGCGAAACGGTGCGCTGCTCGCTCGGCGCATAGACCGCGCTGTTGAGCTTGTAGCGCGCAGCCACTTCGGCCTCGGTTGGTACGGTGACCGATTTCAGGCTGGACGGGTCGATCAGCGCATAGCGGATCGTGCGCCGCTCCGGCTCCATATACCGCGTCTTGTTGGCATTGTAGAAGGCGGTGAGGGTCTTGGCATCGGGTGCCGCTTTCGGGGCGAAGGCGAGGGACGGCACGGTGATGATCGTTCCGCTGCGCTGCTCGGTCAGCAGCCCGGCATAGCGCAGGACGGCTGCTTCGGGCATCTGGGCGCCAAAGGCGGCGGGCAGCAGCAACTGGCGGGCCATCAGCCCCTGACCAAGATCTGACCGCACTTCCTTGTCCGTCAAACCGCGCTGGGCAAGCAGCCCTTCATAGGTTGACTGGCTGAACTTGCCATCCGGTCCCTGAAAGGCCGGGATTTTCACGATTTCGCTGTCGATCAGGCGGTTGCTGGCGGCATAGCCATGCTTCTTGCCCCATTCGGTCAGCGCCAGGCGGTCGATCATGCCGGAAAGTACGGTGTCCATGCCGCCGCCATCGAGGAATTGCTTCATCGTCAGGCCGGGATTGCGCTGACGTTCCTGTTCAAACGCGTTGGTCAGCGATTTGCCCAGCGCGCCGGTATCGATCCGGCCGGAACCGACCCGTGCGGCACGATCACCACCGGCAATGCCACCGAAGCTGCCGCCGGTGATATCGGCGCTGGCAAAGGCCAGCGCGATCAGGCCAAGAAACACGAGGGCAATCGCCGCACCGACGCGGGATTTGATGATCGATCGGAAAAGGCCAAGCATTTTCGGGGTTTCGTCTCTCGTATCTGGGCGTCAATCGTTGCGTATACGCAGACAGGCCAGCGAACCGGGTACCGCACCTTCCGCAATTGCGCGATGCCTTAGGAGCCATTGGCCAATACCGCAATGGGCGGCAATGTTCGCGGGCGGGCGAATGGGCTGCCGTCGCGCAAATCGCGGAAACTTTTGCCGGGAATGCGATCAGAAGTTTTGCAGAATCGGGAAGGGTTTGGTAGCCGCCGGGCGAATCCGGCGCAGAACATACGCTTGTGCCGGGCAGTGCCGGCGGTGCATCTGGTTCAGGGGAACCGGCAAGAGATGCCCCGCACGGGAGCGAAACAACAGGATTTCAGGGGTACAGGCTGATCATGCCGCATCGTCCTTATATCGTGGGCAACTGGAAAATGAACGGGACCAGAGCCATGCTCGCCGAGGCCCGCGCCATCGACCGCGCCGCCGGGCGCTATCCGGATGTCCAGGTCGCGCTCGCGCCGCCGTTCACCCTGATCGGCGCGCTGCGCGAGGCTGTTTCCGCCATGGGCGTGGGCGGGCAGGATTGCCATACCCAGCCCAAGGGCGCGCATACCGGCGACGTTTCGGCCGCGATGCTGGTCGATACCGGGGCAGACTTCGTGATTCTGGGCCACAGCGAACGGCGCAAGGACCACGGCGAAGGCAATGCCGTGGTGCAGGCAAAGGCCGATGCGGCGTTGGCCGCTGGACTGGCCGTGATCGTCTGTGTCGGGGAAACGCTGGCCGAACGTGATGCCGGGAAGGCGGACAAGGTTGTGGCCGGGCAGGTCGATGGTTCGATGCCGGTAGGGGAAGGCGCTTTGGACGCAGTTGCGGCCGGGAAGGTCGCCGTGGCCTATGAGCCGGTCTGGGCGATCGGCACCGGACGGGTCGCTGATGTACCTGATGTGGTTGCCATGCACGCCACGATTCGTGCTCGGCTGACGGCGATCTACGGCGAAGCGGGCGACAAGGTGCGTATCCTTTACGGTGGATCGGTCAATGCCGGAAACGCGGCCGATCTGCTTGCCGCCGAAGGCGTGAGCGGGGCACTGGTGGGCGGCGCGAGCCTGACCGCCGATGCCTTCCTGCCGATCGTTGCGGCGGCGGGGACAGGGGAAGCCTGAGCCTCGCGGCAAACGCGGGTTGCGCCAGGCGCTGCTGCCGCCTACATGCGCGATCAGTCCTGCGCCGGGTTCAGGCGCGCGGAGATAGGGTCACATGTCGCTGTTCATCTTCCTTACCGTGGTCCAGGCCATCATTGCGGCCTTGCTGGTGATCGCCATTCTGATGCAGAAGTCGGAAGGCGGCGGGCTTGGCGTCGGCGGAAGCCCCGCCGGCCTGATGTCGGCGCGCGGTGCGGCCGATTTCATGACCCGTGCGACAACTGTGCTCGCCACGTTGTTCGTTCTGCTCAGCATCGCGCTGGCGACCCTTGCGGTCGGCACGACGTCGGGTCGGGAAATCGACACGACGCTGGAACGCGCCGCGCCGGTCCAGAATGTCCCGGCTGCCGATCCGCTCGCGCCCGCGCAGGGCGGAGCAGAACCTGCAGCCCCGGCTGCCGCATCGCCTGCTGCCGATCCCCTGAACGGTTCCGCCGCCCAGTAATTTCGATAACGAAGCTGTCCGTGCTCCTGCGGCCGGTCTGGCGGCAGGGCAACAGCCTGTTTGCGCCTGGCGCACTTCGACCAATGCCTGTGGATTGCTGCGCCGATTGCAGCAGCAACCACTTGCGCTTACCCAACTCCTGACGCTAAGGCCCAACTCCCATGGCGCGGTACATTTTCATCACCGGCGGCGTGGTTTCGTCGCTCGGCAAAGGCCTCATGGCGGCAAGTCTTGCGGCATTGCTTCAGGCACGCGGATACCGTGTGCGGATTCGCAAGTTCGACCCCTATCTCAACGTCGATCCCGGCACTATGAGCCCCTATCAGCACGGCGAAGTCTATGTGACCGACGACGGGGCCGAAACCGACCTCGATCTTGGGCACTATGAACGCTTTACCGGCGTTTCGGCGCGCCAGGCTGACAATATCACGTCTGGCCGCATCTATCGGGACATCATCGCCAAGGAGCGTCGCGGCGATTATCTGGGCGCGACCGTGCAGGTCATCCCGCACGTGACCGACGCGATCAAGGAGTTCGCGCAGGCCGAGACGGACGATCTGGATTTCGTGCTGTGTGAAATCGGCGGCACGGTGGGCGATATCGAAGGTCTGCCGTTCATCGAGGCGCTGCGCCAGTTGCATAACGAACTGGACCGTGACCAGACCTGCTTCGTGCACGTCACGCTTGTCCCCTACATTGCCGCTGCGGGTGAACTGAAGACCAAACCGACACAGCATTCCGTGCGCGAACTGACCGGGCTGGGTATCCAGCCGGACATTCTTCTGTGCCGCTGCGAAAAGCCATTGCCTGATGGCGAGCGCGCGAAAATCGCGCAGTTCTGCAACGTGCGCAAATCGGCGGTTATCCCGGCGCTCGATGCATCAAGCATCTATGCCGTGCCGTTGCAATACCATGCCGAAGGGCTGGATAACGAAGTTTTGCGCCACTTCGGCCTGACTGCGCCGACGCCCGATCTTTCGGTCTGGGACGATATCGTCGATCGCTACCAGAACCCCGAAGGCGAAGTTACCATCGGCGTGGTCGGCAAGTATGTCGGCCTGCAGGATGCCTACAAGTCCCTGAACGAGGCCCTGGCCCATGGCGGGATGGCCAACCGCGTGCGCGTGCGGATCAAATGGCTGGATGCCGAACTGTTCGAAAAGGACGATGCCGAAATTGCCGCGCGGCTTGAGCCGATGCACGGGATTCTCGTCCCCGGCGGCTTTGGTGAACGCGGGACCGAAGGCAAGATCGCGTCCGTGCGGTTCGCCCGCGAACGCAATGTGCCGTTCTTCGGCATCTGCCTTGGCATGCAGATGGCGTGTATCGAAGCCGCGCGCAACACGGCTGGAATCACCGGGGCATCGTCCACGGAGTTCGGGACGACCCAGGAGCCGGTGGTCGGCATCATTACCGAATGGATGACCGCCGAGGGCCTTGAGACGCGCAGCGAAGGCGGCGACCTTGGCGGCACCATGCGGCTTGGCGCCTATGAGGCGAAGCTGGCAGGAAACAGCCATGCGGCAACCGCCTATGGCACGACCACGATCAGCGAACGGCACCGCCACCGCTACGAAGTGAACGTTGCCTACAAGGACCGGCTGGAGCAGGGCGGGCTGGTCTTTTCAGGCATGTCGCCCGATGGTCTGCTGCCCGAAATCGTCGAACGGCCGGACCATCCTTGGTTCATCGGGGTGCAGTTCCACCCCGAACTCAAGAGCCGCCCGTTCGATCCGCACCCACTGTTCAAGGGCTTCATTGCCGCTGCGGTAAAGCAGGCGCGGCTGGTCTGACGGCGCTGCCTCGGCAACCTGCCGTGCTGGCTTGTCAAAGCCACTGGCCAAGCTATCTGTTCCCTGATTAACTGCATTTGCGCACCGTGCCCGTGCGCGAAGAGGGACAAGCATGTGATGGATGCGGCCAAGCTTGCCGATGCGCTGACGGCGCAAAGCCTTTTTGCGGATTGCGAAAAGGCGGAACTTTCCGACATTATCGCCCGTGGCCAGTTGCGCAGTTTCAAGCCGGGCCAGGAACTGATGGCGCAGGGGCAGGAAGGCACCACCCTGTTCATTGTCGTCAAGGGGCTGGCGCGGGTCAGCATGGTGGCGGCCAACGGGCGCGAGATCATCCTCGATTACGCAGAGCCGGGGCACGTGCTCGGCGAAATCGCGTTTCTTGATGGTGGTGACCGTACCGCCACGGTCGAGGCGATCGAGCCGGTCGAGGCGCTGGTGCTTTCGCGCACGGCCTTTGCCGATATCATCGAAAAGCATCAGGGCCTTTCGCTGCGCTTGCTCAATGCCATGGCCCGGCGGTTGCGCCAGAATAACGCGGTGATCGAGGCCGATCGCGCCTATACTTCCGGCCCGCGTCTGGCGAGGTTTCTGCTGCGTCTGATGATGGGCGGCAAGGACGATTCCGGCACGCAGCTCAAGATCGCGCTGAGCCAGGGGGAGCTCGGCAATTTCGCCGGCATGTCGCGCGAACAGATCAACCGTCAGCTTTCGGCATGGGTGGACAACGGGATCGTCGCGCTCAAGGGCGGGCGGGTGACGATCCTCGACCGCGAGGCGCTGGTCGACGTGGCAGAGGCCTGGTAGGCAAACGCCAGAAGGGCGGACCGTTTTCCGGCCCGCCCCGTTACACTCACGGCATTTCAGCCATCATATCATCCTGCCAGCAAGCCGGGTGATCACGCAGCGGCAGTGCTGCTGTCACCCTCGATCACCTTGAGCTGGTTCTGCGCCCCGATCAGCACCTTTTTGGGCTTCATCGCTTCGGGCACTTCGCGCAGCAGGTCGATCGTCAGCAGGCCATCGGCGAGATCGGCTGCTTCGACCCGGACGAAATCAGCCAGTTCGAAGCGGCGTTCGAAGCCACGGTTGGCGATGCCGACATGAAGGTATTCGTGTTCGCTCTGTTCTGGCTTCTGGCCTTTCACCGTCAGCAAGTTCTGCTGCGCGGTAATGTCGATGTCTTCGGCCTTGAACCCGGCCACGGCCAGCGTGATGCGATACGAATCCTCGCCTTTCCGTTCGATGTTGAACGGCGGATAATTGTCACCGGCATTTGCGCGGGCCTGACGTTCGAGCAGATCGAACAACCGGTCAAAACCCACAGTGGTGCGGCGATAAGGAGTGAAATCAAGACGGTTCATGGCAATATCCTCAATGCTTGAGCAATCTGCACATGCCAGGACGGACCCGCTCTTCCGGCGTCCGCACTGGCGGTTCACGGCCATGCCCGCATATGCGGCGCATGACACGATGCATCATGTGTGTTAGCCGAATCCGCATTTCAAGACCCCTTTTCAACACCGTGATCGAGGAACCCATGGCGAACACCGCGAAGGTCGAGATTTATACCAAGTGGGGCTGCCCCTACTGCGTCCGGGCCAAGGCCCTGCTGGAAAGCAAGGGCGTGGACTTCGTGGAATATGACGTGACGATGGGTGGACCGAAGCGCGCCGAAATGATCGAACGTGCGCCCGGCGCGATGACCGTGCCGCAGATCTTCATCAATGGCGCACCGGTGGGCGGGTCGGATGATCTTGCCGCGCTTGAAGCGCAGGGCAAGCTGGATCCGATGCTGGGCCTGTGAGTGCAGACGGGCAGCCGGACGTGACCGGTGAACGTGCTCTGGTAAAGGTCGCGCTGTTCCAGATGACCAGCGGCACGGACCCGATGGCCAATGCCGGCGGGATTGGCGATGCCGCGCAACGCGCCGCCGATGGCGGGGCGGCAATGCTCTTCACCCCGGAAATGTGCGGGCTGCTCGACCGCAACCGCACCCGTGCCACGCCACACGTCGTGCCGGAGTCCGAAAATCCCGTATTGGCAGCAGCGTGCAGGGCTGCGCGTGAAACCGGACTGTGGGTCGATCTTGGCTCGCTGGCGATCCGGCGCGAGGATGGCCGCTGGGCCAACCGGGGTTTCGTGATCGACAGTGATGGCGCCATTGCTGCGCGGTACGACAAGATCCACATGTTCGATGTCGATCTGGCAACGGGCGAAAGCTGGCGCGAATCCGCGGCCTATGCACCGGGCGATGCGGTTGTAGCGGTCGAAACACCGCTTGGCAGGCTGGGGCTGGCGATCTGTTACGATATCCGCTTTCCCGCGCTGTTCGAGGCGCTGGGCCGCTTGCGGTGCGATGCGATCCGCATACCCGCTGCCTTCACCGTGCCCACTGGCAAGGCGCACTGGCACCTGCTGCAGCGCGCCCGCGCGGTAGAGGCCAGCGCATGGGTGATCAGCGCCGCGCAAGCGGGGCACCACGCTGACGGGCGCGAGACATATGGCCATTCGCTTGTCGTTGATCCGTGGGGCGAGGTGGTGCTGGACATGGGCTGCGATGGGGCCGCAGACCTCGGCTTTGCAGTGATCGACCCCGCGCGGACGGCCAGCGTCCGCCAACAATTGCCCAGTCTGAGCAACAAGCGCAGCTTCACTACGGGCGATCTTGCCAAAGCCGATCCAGTCCCTAGATCGGCGTCATGATTGTCTTCGATCTGCAATGTGGCCCGCTGGGGCACCGTTTCGAGGGGTGGTTCGGTTCATCGCTGGACTACGAAGATCAACGTGCGCGCGGACTGGTTTCCTGCCCGGCATGCGGCTCGGTCGACGTGACCAAGGCGGTGATGGCACCCAATGTCGGCCGCAAGGGCAACCAGGTTGCGGCCTTGCCTGGTGCGGGAAGGGTTGTCCCCGCAGATGGTGCCTCGGCTGCCGCGCCGGTGCCGCAGATGACGACAACGCCGATGCCGTCTCTCCCGCCCCAGGCTGTCGCCATGTTGCAGGCCATGGCCAAGGCGCAGGCCGAGGCGTTGAAGCAGTCAACCTGGGTCGGCAACCGCTTCGCCGACGATGCACGGGCAATGCATTACGGCGAAAAAGACCCGACCCTTATCCATGGCCGTGCCACCATCGAAGAGGCGCAGGAACTGGCGGAAGAGGGGATTCCTGTCGCGCCGGTGCTGTTCCCGATCGCCCCGCCCGACGATTTGAACTGACCGCCCGGCCGATTGCCGCTGGCTTGCTGGTGCCGGGCAAAAATGTTGCCAGTGGCAAAGCCCCTGCCTAAAGGGATCGCGTGCGCCCGTAGCTCAGCCGGATAGAGCACCAGATTCCTAATCTGGGGGCCATGGGTTCGAATCCCGTCGGGCGCACCACTTCCGTTCAAGGTTAAGAACGGTCGGGGCCTGTAACCGGCCGCAGGTTCAAGCCGTCATCGCGCGTTCATCTGCTTCACCATGGCGAAATAGTGATCGAGGCGATCGTCATGCGGGACGCCGATCATGGTGGCGAGTATCGTTGCCGCGGGGTTGTAGAGTGCTACCTGGTTGTCTGCGGGGAGCACACCGGACGCGATGAGCAGGCCGCCGGTTCGCGCCATGACCAGCGCCATGCGCAACGCTGCCAGCACTTCATAGTAGTGCAGGTTATCGACCGTTCGGCCAAGCGTGGTTTCGAATGCGGCGATCTGTTGCGTTCGGTCCGGCATGCCGGGGGGGAGGGGGTTTCCCGCCGCAAGCATGCGGTCGACAAAGAACCACCAGCCAAGATCGATTTCTGCCGGGCCGATCGACGCCGCTTCGAAATCGAGGGCGGCGGTGACTGTTCCATCCGGCCCGAACAGAAAATTGCCCGCGTTGGAATCGCCCCACAAGAGGTCTGCCGGGGCGTTTCGGGGCCGATGAGCATGGAGATAGGCAATACCGGAATCGATCACAGGGTGTCCTGCCGGACAGACCATGTCCCGCCAGGCGGAAATCCAGCCGAGATAGTGGTCGAGGCCGGGCGTGCCATAGGCGGGCTCCAACAAGAAGCGGGCTTTGGCGCGCCAATCGACCCGGTTGATCTTCGCCATGACGGCAAGCGCATCGTACCACGCATGCGCCCGTTGCGCCGGGGGAAGCTCGGTCAGCAGACCGGACACGTGATAGCTGGGATGCTGCGGTAGCGATGCCCCGGCGCAGCTCCGCATTACCAGAAAAGGTGCGCCGAGAATCGAAAGGTCAGTCGACCATCCGAGCACTTCCGGGACCGGCACGCCTTCGTGTGACAGCATGTCCATCATCTGCGCCTGGCGCGCCATCGAGGAATCGAGAAACATGTGGCGCCCGATCCGTTCGATCCGCACGACGATGGCGGCGTGGCCATGATCGCTCGCCACTTCAAGAAGCAGCGTGTCGGCGGAAAAGCCGGTTTTCGGCTGTTTCACACTTACCACTTCGCACGGCGTCCCGACCCGCCCTGTTTTGCCAAGCCAGATGCAGAATGCGGCAAGGTCTTGTCCGATAGCGGTCAATCCTGATCCCCTTGTGCTGGCCTAACTTGTACCGGGTTAACGTGTGCGGTCGAACAGGACCCGCTCTTCTGCGCTGATGAAGGAGAGCATCTCGCCGGGGCGTGAAAACCGCTCCTCATCGGGGCGCACGATCCGGGCATACTCCTCGGAACCATAGACCTTCAGGAAATCGTCGATTTCGGCAAAGCCCATGTCGGAGCACATCGGTACGAAGCGGCCCACTGCCAGCCAGGCGATGCTCGGCGCGACCGGGGCAGGTTTGCCATGAAACTGCGTGTAGCGCGTCAGTGGATTCCACACGGTCGGCGCCGTCCGGGCCACGCGCGGATGCTCGTCCCGGTAGTATGCTTGCGCCTCTTCCAAAGGAACGCCTTCCGCCACGTCACCTCCCGCCAGAAACTTTACGGTGGACCCCGTTTCCGGCTTGATCGGAAATGCCTGCGCAAGCCAGAGCACACCCCGGTCGCCGTCTATCACTGGCGAGGCAAGGTCTTGCAGCGATGCGTCCGTCCCAACCGCGTCGAGGACGGCGACGGCCACAACCGGATCGTCAAACCATAGCTCGAACAACCCATCGAACGCCGGTGGAAACACATCGCGCAGGTCATCGCTGATCGAATCCGGCGCCAGGTTGACGATGGCGCGGATAGTCCGATCGTCACGGGATGCCGCGGCGGCAAGAGCCGGGGCGATCCTGTCCAGCCATGCCTGCTGAAACGCCGCAGGCGTTGCATCGCTGCGCCTGCGCAGCAGCACTGTTGCTCTCCACATCACGTTCGCCCTTATGAATGGGGTTGATCGTTCATACTGCGCGGCTGCCCGGACTTTCCTCGAAACTCTTAATGGTTTCAGCAAAGTAGGGCATGTGATCGAGAATGCCTCCGTCAACCACCATGACCTGGGCGGTCATGAACCGGGATTCATCCGAAGCCAGAAACGATACTGCGTTGGCAATATCATCAGGTTCGCCAAGGTAGGGTGTAAGCTTGTGCTGCTCGATCCGGTCGAGCTGCTCTTGCGAATTGCTGAGATGGACGTTTGGCGTCACCACAAGGCCCGGTGATATGGCGTTGCAGCGAATGCCCTTCTTGCCATACTGCGTGGCGGTGTACAGCGTGAGGCAGTTGATCGCAGCCTTTGACGCTGCATAGGCCGGACCAAACAGATCGCCGCGCAGCGCGGCGCCGGAGCTGGTGTTGATGATCGATCCGCCGCCGCTTTTCAGCATCAAGGCGACGGCGTGCTTCGTCATCAGCATCGTGCCGCGCGTGTTGACGTGGAAAGCCTGGTCCCAGATTTCGACCTGCATTTCGGCAATCGCCATGTCGCCAGCCATCTGATCCTTGCGGGTATCGGCAGCGTTGTTGTGCAGCACATCAAGCCTGCCATGCGATTGCATCACGGCGGAAAAGAAGGCCGTCACGCTCGCTTCGTCGGCGATGTCGAGCTGGCGGGCTTCCGCCTTGAACCCGGCTGAGCAAATGTCGCGTGCGATCCCGGCGGCGTGTTCAAGCACTACATCGCCGATGACAACGGTGGCGCCGTCGGCGGCAAGGCGGCGGGCGCATGCTTCGCCGATGCCGCCCGACCCTGTCACGATTGCAACGCGTCCGTCCAGTCTGCCCATAGTGTGTCCCTCTTCCCTGGTGCATCCTTGCGGGGCTGCTTCCCGTGGGGTGCGCCTTCATTCTTGCAAGCAGATGAGCAGGTGTCCGTAGATGCGCCGGCTGGTAACCTGCCTCTCGCTAGGGTCGCAGGACTTGCTTATCCGGGTCACAGGCTTGAGCGACGGCGGGATGGACGCCTGCCAGCAGCATGCCCGGCGTGATGTGGGGCGGCGCAGTCCGACCGGGTTCCATGGGCGTTGAACGCAAACATGGGCAAACATGCGTCAATTACGGATGATGCCGCTTGAATCGCCTCTTAAATTGTGATTCAACATCGTTATGCAGCCGCGCCGCAATGTCGCCCTTCCAAAGGACAGCCTTACCCAGTCGCTGGCGCTTGTCATGCTGCTGGTTCTTGGTGCGGTGGGCGTTGCCGGGCCGAGCGGCGTTCTGGCTCTGGGCGAAAATGCCCGCCTGCTCGAACAGCGGGAGGCGGAGGTAAAACGCCTTTCGGCAGAGCGCGACCAGTTGAAGAATCGGGTCGAACTGCTCGATCCCAGCCATGCCGATCCCGATCTGGTCGGGGAATTGCTGCGCCGCAATCTCAACGTTGCGCATCCCGACGAGCTGGTGATTCCTGTCAGCAACTGATTCCGTGCGTGCAGGTAAATCCGGGACGGTCATGTCTGCCGCCGAGATTCCTCACCCCACCGACAAGTCATGTTCGGAATCGGTCTGGCAATACGCCATGGCGAGCCGGGCGCATGCCGTCATCGATGCTGCGGACTATTTCGATCTCATGCGCGAAGCGATGTTGCGCGCCCGGCAACGGATTTTGCTGATCGGCTGGGATTTCGATACGCGCATCATAATCGGCGGCGGACGGCGTTGGTGGAACCTGCCACGACGACGCGTCTCGCCTGCGCGGCTGGGTTCGTTCATGCTGTGGCTGGCCAACCGGCGCAGACGGCTTGATATTCGCGTGCTGAAATGGAACTTCGGCGCGCTCAAGGCTTTCTTTCGCGGCACCATGATGCTCGACCTGCTGCGCTGGTGGCGGCATCCGCGCATCGTGTTCAAGCTGGACAGCGCGCATCCGCTGGGTTGCAGCCACCACCAGAAGATCGCCGTGATTGATGACAGGTTTGCCGTATGCGGCGGAATCGACATGGCATCGGATCGCTGGGACACCCCGGAACATCTGGATGACGATCCTCGGCGCTGCCGACCCGGCGGCAAGCAGCATGGCCCATGGCACGATTGCACGATGCTGATGGAAGGCAATGTTGCAGCGGTGCTTGGCGATTTCGGCCGGGTGCGCTGGGAACAGGCTGGCGGCAAACCGATGGAGCCGTGCAAGCCGCAGCAGGCATCGCCCTGGCCTGCACGGATCGAGGCCGAGTTTCACAACGTCGAAATCGGCATCGCACGCACCCGTTCGCACTATGGCGATATCCGGGAAGTGCGCGAGATTGAGGCACTGTTCATCGAGCACATCGCACGGGCAAAGCGGTTCATCTATTTCGAGAACCAGTATTTCACGTCGCGCACGGTGGCCGAGGCGATTGCCTTGCGCATGGGCGAGCCCGATCCACCGGAAATGGTCCTCATCATGCCGGAAAGTTCCGATGGCTGGCTGGAGCAGGCGGCCATGGACGGCGCCCGCGTGCGGCTGTTCGATGCGATCGAGGCGGTGGACCACAAACGCCGCTTTACGGTCTGGCATCCGTTCACCGCAGGCGGAAAGCCGATCTACGTGCATTCCAAACTGACGATCGTCGATGACGAGGTGCTGCGCATCGGCTCGGCCAATCTCAACAACCGCTCGATGGGCCTGGACAGCGAGTGCGACGTGTTCATCGACGCGGCAAGGCCAGCCAACCACCATTGCCGTCCGGCCATAGCCCGGCTCCGTCTGGCGCTGCTGGCAGAGCATTGCGGAGTAACGCCCGAACAGCTACGCCTGCTGCTTGAGGAGCATGGCGGTATGGCAGCGGCCATTGCTGCTGCGCCGCAGAGCGGCAAGCGGCTCCGGCGGTTTGTTCCACGCCCGTTGAGCGATGCGGAAATCGCCATTGCGGACAACGCGCTGCTTGACCCGGAACGACCGGAGGAGATGCTGACGTTCTACCGCCGTGGTTTGTTCACGAGCCGGATTTTGCGTCGTCCGGGACGGCTGCGATCAAGAGGAAGCAATGGATAAGAAGATTGAACCGGGGCTGGCAGTGGCAACTGCAGAGGAAGAGCTTTCACGCGGCAAGATCGCTGTTCCCGGCGACGTGCAGGATGCGATTCGCACCCTCATTCGTTGGGCTGGCGACGATCCGGCCCGCGAGGGGTTGCTCGATACGCCCAAGCGCGTGGCTCGTGCATGGAAGGAATACTGCCAGGGCTATGCCGAAGACCCGGCGATACATCTTGTCCGCCAGTTCGAGGAAGTGGGCGGTTACGACGAGATCGTGCTGCTGCGCGACATCCCGTTCCAGAGCCACTGCGAACACCACATGGCGCCGATCATCGGCAAGGCGGCGATTGCCTATCTGCCGCGCGAAAAGGTTGTCGGCATTTCCAAGCTGGCGCGCGTTCTCCACGGCTATGCGCGGCGGCTGCAGATTCAGGAAAGGCTTACCGCCGAAGTGGCGCAGTGCATCTGGGATAATCTGAAGCCGCATGGCGTGGCCGTGGTGATCGAGGCAAGCCACGCCTGCATGACTGCGCGCGGCGTGCGTACGCCGGGCGTCGGAATGGTCACCAGCCGTCTGATGGGTACGTTCCTTGATGACATGAGCAGCCGCAAGGAAGTGCTCAGCCTGATGGGATATTGACGCGTTTCGGCAAAGAAACCTTACAGTCCGGTGTCTTGGGCAGACATCGGTGACCGTCTAACTCTGCTGGCGTCACTGGCGGGATAACGCCGGGATGCAAGCAGGAGACACACAGATGTATCGCACAACGCACGTTGCCGCCCTTGCGGCTGCCGGTATGATGGCAACCCTTGCCGCACCCGCACACGCTCTTGAGCACAGGGTCATTATCGAACATCCCGAAGGCCCGGTGCAGGCCGACTACACGGGGACAACACGGCTTGAGACGCGGCAGGCGGGTACACCGGCGCCGGGAGGCCGTTTTGCGACGCTGCGCTGCCACTGGTCGGTTTCGCTTGCGGTGGAGCGGACCGCAGCAATCGGTGCGACGTTGCAGGCGCGCCGTTCCATGGCGCAGCCAGGTGTTGTGAAGGGCAGCGTTCCGGGGCGGTGCGAGGCGAGACGCGAAGGGATCTGGCGTATGGTCGAGGCACGTCGGCCGGAACTTCGCGCGGCCATGATGGCAATGGTCGCGCAGGACCGCGACATGCTTTTGGCCGAGGCGTCACAATCGCGGGTGCGCCTGCGGGAAAGTTAAGGGAGTACGCATGAAAAAGACCGTTCTGCGCCTGCGGGCGCCATGGGGCATTCTCGTGGTAACCACGTTTGCCTGCGCCGGGGCAATTCCGGCAGTGCAGGCGCAGTCGGTCGATTTCAGTGTCGAAGCGGCAAGCGACGAAGTGCGGCGCGGCTTGAGCTGGAGTGATGGCGAAGTGTCTGCCTCCAGTGACGTTGCCGTGGGGCTGGGCGGCTTCGACGCGTCAGCGCGCGTTGCTATGTTGCGCCGCTCCGATCGCCACGCCAACGCCGAAGCCGTAGCCGATCTGGTGCTGGGCCGGGACTGGGATGCAGGTGCGTTCGTCGTTCGGACCGAAGCCATTGGCCATCTGTTCGCCGGTGCCGACCGCGGCATGGACTACTATGAGCTTGGCCTTGGCGCGCGCTATTCCATCGGGCCGCTGGAAGTGGGTGCGAGCGGATATTACGCACCGGGACAGGACGCCATTGGTGGCGACAACCTGCACTTGCGTGCCCATGCGCTGGCGGGAATCCCGGCCTTTCCGGTAAGCCTTGCGGCTTCCCTGGGGCATAGTACCGGCGGATCGTCGCGCGATCCGCTGCGCGCCGCGCGCCTGCGTCCGCTGGGGAGCTATACCGACTGGAAGCTGGGCGTTGAGTACAACCGGTGGCCGATCAGCGTCGGTCTTGATTATGCCGGCAATGATATTGACACATCCGCCGCTTCGGCATCGCCATTCGCTGACCTGCGCCATGCAGGCGACCGCGTGGTGGGGCGGGTGCGACTCTCGTTCTGACGAAATCAGCCCCTGCCCGGTACGCTTAGACCGGGCAGCGGCATGCATATGGTCAAAGGTTGTCGAGCATGTAATCCGCGGCGCTGACCTTGAAATCGCCGGGCGCTTCGACGAACAGCTTTTCGACGACGCCATCATTCACGACCATAGAGAAACGCTGGCCGCGCTTGCCCAGGCCAAATCCGCTGCCGTCCATGGTCAGGCCCAGAGCTTCGGCCAGATCGCCGTTGCCATCGGCCAGCATCGTAACGTCGGGCGAGCCATTGGCTGCGGCCCATGCCTTCATCACGAACGGATCGTTGACGGCGGTGCAGGCAATTTCGTCGATCCCCTTGGCTTTCAGGTCAGCAGCCTTTTCGACATATCCGGGCAGGTGCTTTGCCGAGCAGGTGGGCGTGAAAGCGCCGGGAACCGAGAAAAGGGCGACCTTCTTGCCCTTGAAATAGTCGGCCGACTGGACCGCTTCGGGGCCTTCGGCCGTGGCCTTGACGATCTTGACGTCGGGCAGCTTGTCTCCAACAGCGATGGTCATACCCTTGATTCCTTTGATGATGCCCGGCTGGCCCCGAAAGGTGCGCGGGCTGGATTGGTCGGGTGGATATAGGTGACACTCTTCCAAGCGCAACCGGTCCGTTGCCGACTGGCATGGCGATTTGTACGTCGCGGGGCGAGGCGTGGCGCGCCAGTGACGAATACGATATAAAGACATCTTTATATTAAGTTTGCACCATGGCGTCCGGCGCGCTATGTGGCGGGCATCGGCGCATGTTTCGCGCTGCGTGATTTTCAGGAGAATGCTTCGTGGCCAGCGTGCTTGACGCCCAGAAAGACTATGTGATCGCCGATATTGGGCTTGCCGAATACGGCCGCGCCGAAATCCGCATCGCTGAAACCGAAATGCCCGGCCTGATGGCGCTCCGTGAAGAGTTCGGTGAATCCAAGCCGCTCAAGGGCGCGCGCATCACTGGTTCGCTGCACATGACGATCCAGACCGCCGTTTTGATCGAAACGCTGGTCGCTTTGGGCGCCGAAGTGCGCTGGGCGACCTGCAATATCTTTTCGACGCAGGACCACGCCGCTGCTGCGATCGCTGCGGCGGGCATCCCCGTGTTTGCCGTCAAGGGTGAAAGCCTGGCGGAATACTGGGACTATGTCGGGTCGATCTTCGACTGGGATGATGGAACCGGGCGCACCGCCAACATGATCCTTGACGATGGCGGCGACGCCACGATGTTCGCGCTGTGGGGCGCGCGCGTCGAGGCGGGCGAAGACCTGTTCGAGCCGAGCAATGCCGAGGAAATCGAGTTTGTTCGCGCGCTCAAGGCCTTCCTCAAGGCCAAGCCGGGTTACCTCACCATGTCAGTTGCACACATCAAGGGTGTCTCGGAAGAAACCACCACTGGCGTCCACCGCCTGTACCAGATCGCCAAGGACGGCAAGCTGCCTTTCCCGGCGATCAACGTGAACGATTCGGTCACCAAGTCGAAGTTCGACAACCTCTATGGTTGCAAGGAATCGCTGGTCGACGCGATCCGCCGCGCGACGGACGTGATGCTGGCCGGCAAGGTTGCCTGCGTCGCCGGGTTCGGCGATGTCGGCAAGGGTTCGGCGGCATCGCTGCGTCAGGGTGGCGCGCGCGTCATGGTCACGGAAATCGACCCGATCTGCGCGCTGCAGGCGGCGATGGAAGGTTATGAAGTCGTCACCATGGAAGAGGCCGTGCAGCGTTGCGACATCTTCGTGACCGCGACCGGCAATGAAGATGTCATCACCGCCGAACACATGAAGGCGATGAAGCCGATGAGCATCGTGTGCAACATCGGCCACTTCGACAGCGAGATCCAGATTTCGGCGCTCGACAACTACAAGTGGACCGAAGTCAAGCCGGGCACCGATCTGGTGGAGTTCCCCGATGGCAAGCAGATCATCATTCTGGCCAAGGGCCGTCTGGTGAATCTCGGCTGCGCCACCGGTCACCCCAGCTTCGTGATGTCGTCCAGCTTTACCAACCAGGTTTTGGCCCAGATCGAACTGTTCACCAAGAACCAGAACTACAAGAACGAAGTGTACGTTCTGCCCAAGCACCTCGACGAAAAGGTTGCGGCGCTGCACCTTGAAAAGCTGGGTGTGAAGCTGACGACGCTCAGCAAGAAGCAGGCCGATTACATCGGCGTGCCTGAAGCCGGCCCGTTCAAGCCCGATCACTACCGCTACTGATTGTTGACGGCAGCGGCCGCCAAGGCAGGGCTGCCGGATCTTTGCGAAGCCCCCGCCGGTATTGCCGTGCGGGGGTTTTTCGCGTGCGCCAGATGATGGTAGCTGACCTTCAGGACTTTGCCTGACTGCCGCAATTTCTGCCAAACACGGGATGTGTGCATGCGCGGCATTGTAATTCGCCAAGCCACGCCCTAGCCAAGCCGGATGCCGTTGCTCAACCAGACCGCTTTGGTGCTGATCGGCCTGTTGCTTGCTGCATGGACAGTGGGGGCGGGGTGGCTGGTGCTGGATGCGCGGCGCAGGGTGCGGCGCAGCGAGGCATGGCAGCGGCAGGCACGCAGATTAGGGCGGATGGTCGATGAATCGCCCGCGCTGCCTTTGCTGGTGCGCGCCGACGGGCGGATTGAAGGGCCTTCGCGGCTGGCGGGCTGGCTGGGGTTCGACGCCATGCCGGGCTATCTGTCAGAGCTTGATGCTGGCGATCGCGGGCTGGACGAAGTGCAGCTTTCGCGTTTGGCCGATGCGGTGCGCATGGCGCAGAAAACCGGCGCGCCTTTTCGGCTCGCGCTTACCCCCAAACGCGGAAGCCGCAGCCTTGCCGCGCAGGGGCATCTTGCCGATCCTCAGGTATCGCCGGGCGGTGCCGCGCTGGTGTGGTTCTTCGATTTCACCGAAAGCGAGGCCGAGCTGGTGCGTTTGCGCGCCGAAACCGCCAGCGCAAAGGCCGATTTCGCGGGGCTTTCCGGCCTGATCGAAGCGGCGCCGTTGCCCATGTGGTTTCGTGGCCCTGATTTCCGTCTGAGGCTGGTCAACAGTGCCTATGTTGTGGCGGTTGGCGCACCAGACGCCGAGACGGTCATCGCGCAGGGCATCGAACTGATTGAACCGGTCGACGGCTTGAGCGCGGGCCAGGTCGCTCGGCAGGCGCAATCGCGGCGCATGCCGATCGAACGCTCGGTTCTGGCAACTGTCAGGGGGCAGCGTCGCGCCGTGCGGGTCACCGATCTGCCGCTTGGCGATGAAGGCGTGGCGGGTTACGCCGTCGATATCGAGGAAATGGAGGAACTCACCCGCCAGTTCCGCCGCTTCCGCGACGCCCAACGCGAAATGCTCGATACCCTGTCCGCCGGGATTGCGCAGTTCGACGACCGGCGCAATCTGGTCTTTGCCAACCAGCCGTTCCTGCGCATGTTCGCCATGCCGCAGGCGTGGGTGGTCGACACGCCCCCGTTCGACCGGGTGCTGGACCGCATGCGCGATGGCGGGCGCCTGCCCGAAGTGCGCGATTTTCCCGAATGGCGGCGCGAACGACAGGGGTGGTTTCTGGCGCCGGAGCCGAAGGAGGAAGCCTGGCATCTTTCGGATGGCACGCACTTGCGCGTCGTCGGTCAGCCAATGCCCGATGGCGGGCTGCTGATGATCTTCGAGGACCGGACAGAACAGCTCCAGCTTTCGGCCACGCGCGACACCCTGTTGCGCACACGCACCGCCACGTTCGACAACTTGTTCGAATCGCTCGCCGTGTTTGCCCCCGATGCCCGGCTGCAACTGTGGAATCGTCGCTTTGCCGCCGATTGGGGGCTGGACGAGGATTTCCTTGCCACGCACCCGCGCGCCGATGTCCTGCTGGGGCAGATCGCTGCACAGTTGAAGCGCCCGGCGCAGATCGGCACCATCACCCAGGTGATTCAGGGTGCCACGCTGGAACGCAAGCAGCGCACCGGCCGCCTTGCCCTGGCTGACGGGCGGCATCTGGCGCTTGCCGGGGTGCCTCTGCCCGATGGCAACGGGCTGTTGACCGTGCTCGACATTACCGACAGCCAGAAGGCCGAGGCAGCACTGCGCGAACGTAACGCCGCACTGGTCGAGGCGGACGCGGTCAAGACCCGCTTCATCGCCAATATGAGCTATGAGTTCCGCACCCCGCTGACCTCCATCGGCGGCTTTGCTGAACTGCTGCAAAGCGGCATCGCCGGGCAGCTTACCGAACAGCAGGACGAATACGTTTCCGCCATTCTTTCATCGGTGGAGCGGCTGGGCGAGCAGATCGAGAACGTGCTAGACCTTTCGCAGAGTGAGGCTGGTACGCTGCCGCTGGCGCGCGAACCGGTCGATATGCTGGGGCTGCTGACCGATGTGGTGACCGAGCGGGCCGAACGGCTTGCCTCCGCCGGGCTGACGCTGGATCTGCGGGCGGACAAGACTGCCGGGACCGTCACCGGCGATGCGCGGCGCTTGCGCCGGGCCTTCGGCCAACTGCTTGACAATGCCATCGCCGCCACGCCCGAAGGTGGGCGCATCCTGGTTGAAGCGGCCCGCCGCAAAGGCGGCAAGCTGCAGGTCGTGGTATCGGACAACGGGCGCGGCATGGAACCGGGTGTCCTCGCGCGTGCGCTGGAAGGATTGAAGGTCGGCGCCGATGGCCGAACGGTGGAGCGCAGGCAAGGGCTGGGCTTGCCGCTGGTGCGCCAACTGGTCGAAGCGCATGGCGGAACGATCGAACTGATGTCGGAACCCGGCCTTGGCACCAGCGCCATCGTGGTCCTGCCGTGATTGTCGATTTGCCCGATCTGGAGGCTGTGGCGGCCTTGGCGGCGCGCATTGCCGGGGATCTGCGCGCGGGCGATGTGGTGGCGCTTTCGGGTGGACTGGGCGCGGGAAAGACGACGCTGGCCCGCGCGATCATCGCCGCGCTGGGGCATGACGGCGAAGTGCCAAGCCCCAGCTTTGCGATCATCGAAGTCTATGATCCTCCGGCCGTACGGCTCCCCCTGATCCACGCCGATTTCTACAGGCTCAAGCATCCGTCCGAGGCGGACGAGATCGGCCTCGATGATTACCGGCAAGGCGCCGCGATGGTGGCGGAATGGCCCGAACAGGCCGGCGGGTTCGGGCACGAACCGGGGTGCCTTTCGATCACGCTGGAATCCACCGAAAACGCGCGGCGGGCCATTGTGCGCGCGGGGACCGATTGGCTAGAGCGAGGGGCATGGAGCTGAACATTCCCGCAGGCGCAGAGGATTTCCTCAACCGGGCCGGTTGGCCGGGCGCGACGATCGAACCCTTGCCGGGGGACGCATCGTTCCGCCGCTACTTCCGTATTCGCCATGCCAGCGGGGATGCGATGCTGATGCATGCCCCGCCGCCGAACGAAGATCCGATGCCATTCATCCGCGCCGCGCGCTGGCTTGATGAAAACGGCATGCGCGCGCCGCGCATCCTTGCGGAAATGGCCGAAGCCGGTTTTGTCCTGATCGAGGATTTCGGCACGATCCGCATGCGCGAATACCTTGATGCATGGCCGCAGGATGAAGCCGAAGTCTATCGCTATGCCATCGATGCCCTGCTGCAACTGCGCCGCCTGCCAGCCGGGCCTTTTACCAGCTATTCGCTGAGCGAGTATCAACGCGAAGCGCGCCTTTTCCTTGAATGGTACGTGCCCAACAGCAACCTTTATGTCGATTCCAAGGGCTGGAGCGCAGCATGGGAAGCCGTGCTGTCGCCATTGCTTTCCCGCCAAAGGCCAGGCGTGACGGTGCTACGCGATTACCATGCGGAAAACGTGATGCTGCTGGGCGGGCTTGACCGGCAGGGCTTGCTCGATTTTCAGGATGCGCTGACCGGGCACCCGGCCTATGATCTGGTATCGCTGTTGCAGGATGCGCGCCGCGATGTGGCGCCCGATCTGGAAGCGGCGATGCTCGACTATTATCTGAACAAACTGGCGGCATCGCCACAGGAACAGGATGATTTCCGCGCCGATTATGCCCGCCTGGGGGCGCAGCGCAACGCCAAGATCGTGGGCATTTTCGTGCGGCTGTGGAAGCGTGATGGCAAGCCGCGCTATCTTGATTACATCCCGCGCGTATGGGCCTTGCTGGAGCGCGATCTGACGCATCCGGCGCTGGCGCCGGTAGCGCAATGGTTCGATGCCAATATTCCTCCCGATGTGCGCGCGGCGGGCGGCGGCAGTTTCCGGGCATGACCGTCAAACTGGCAAGCGATGTGGCCATGGTCCTGTCTGCCGGGCTGGGCAAGCGCATGCGCCCGCTGACGGCAACACGCCCCAAGCCGCTGGTGCAGGTTGGCGGCAAGCCGTTGATCGACCATTGTCTGGACAAGCTGGCTGAAGCCGGTGTCGCGCGCGCGGTGGTAAACGTGCATTATCTGGCCGATGCGCTGGAGGCGTACCTTGCCCGGCGGGCCGACCCGCAGATCGGCATATCGGATGAACGCGGGCAATTGCTGGAAACCGGCGGTGGCATGGTCAAGGCACTGCCGCTCATCGGCACCGACCCGTTCTTTGCGCTGAACAGCGACAATATCTGGCTTGATGGGCCGCGCAACGTGTTTGAACATCTGTCGGGCCATTGGGACGCGGAGCGGATGGACGCTCTGCTTCTGCTGGTCCCACACGCAAGGGCCTTCAACTACCGGGGCAAGGGTGATTTCCATATGGATCCGCTGGGCCGCATCGCCCGCCGCCGGTCGGGCAGGGTTGCCCCGTTCATCTACAGCGGCATCCAGATCGTTTCCCACCGGCTGATGCGCGATGCCCCGGAAGGCCCGTTTTCCACAACGCGGCTGTGGGAACGGGCGATTGCCGAAGGGCGTCTCTATGGCCTTTCGCATCTTGGCCTGTGGTACGAAGTGGGCGAACCGACCATGATTGCGCCAACCGAAGCTGCGTTGCGCCGGGATTGACTCCATGGTGACCCAAAGCGCGCCCGAACCGGTCGAAGCCGAAGGCGCGAAGGGGCGTCCGCGGGTGTGGTCGATCGCTGCGCATCGCGGCTTTGCCGATGCGTTGGTTGCCGGGCTGATCCCGCGGTATCGTGAAGACCGATTCGGGCTGGCGCGCCTGACGCTGCTGCTGCCCAGCCAGCGCGCGGTGCGCATTGTCACCGAAGCGTTCGTCCGGGCAAGCGGGGCTGGTGGCCGAGGGGGGCTTCTGCTGCCGCGTATGGCGGTTGTGGGTGACCTTGATCTCGACGAAACGTTAGGTCCGCTACTCGATCCGATTGGGGCAGCAGCCTCCATTCCGCAGGCTATCGAACCGACGTTCCGATTGCTGCGCCTGTCGGAATTGCTGCGCGAAGAGCTGGCAGACGAAGCACCGGGAACTGCTGCCCTGCTGCGCCAGGCGCGCGGTATTGCCGACGCAATTGACCGGTTGCTGGTAGAGGATGTTCCGGTCGAACGCATGCTCGATGAAGCGGTGATCGGCGTGGCGAGCGAGCTTTCCCAGCACTGGCAGGACAGCACGCGGCTGTTTTCCAGAGTGTTCCTGCGCTGGCAGGCAGAGCTTGAGGCGATGGAGCGGCTCGATCCGCCCGCCCGCCGCAACCGGCTGCTCGATCATGCCGCGCGTCTGTGGCGGGAAAGCCCGCCAGTGCACCCGGTGGTGGCCGCGGGCGTGACTTCGGCATCGCCGGCTGTCGCCCGCCTGCTGCGCGTAGTCGCCGAACTGCCGGGCGGTGGTGTTGTCCTGCCGGATCTCGATCTGGCCTTGGCCGATGCCGTGTGGGATGCGCTGGGCAGTGCCGGTGCGGGGGATAGCACGGTGTTCGAGCGCGGTGATGTGGTGACGCATCCGCAATACCACCTCAAGCTGCTGCTCAACCGTATGGGCATCGCGCGCGGCGAGGTGCAGCCGTGGCACCGTGCCGGGCTGGCCCCGGCGCCGCCGGAACGCAGCCGGGCGATCTCGAACCTGTTCCTGCCACCCGAGGCCAGCGCAGCGTGGGTTTCGCTGGAGGCCAGGGACCGGCGGCTGTCCGGCGTGCGGCTGATGGAAAGCGCCCATCCGGACGAGGAAGCGCAGGCCATTGCCGTGCTGGTGCGTGAGGCGCTGGACGAACCTGAACGACGCGTGGCGGTCATCACCCCGGATCGCAGCCTTGCTTCGCGCATTGTGGCGCATCTGATGCGCTGGAACATTGTGGCGGATGACACCGCCGGTCGTCCTTTGCCGCAGACGGCCGCCGGGCGGGTATTGCTGCAACTGGCAGAAGTGGTGGCCGAACGCGCCGCGCCCGTGCCATTGCTGGCGCTGCTCGGCCATCCGCTGGTGCAGGCGGGGGAGGGGAGGCCGGAATGGCTCGAACGTGTGCGCCAGCTCGACCTTGTCCTGCGTGGACCGCGTCCGGGACCGGGCCTTCCTGCCGTCCGCCAGCGCGTGGCTGAAAAGGAGCGTGCCTATCCTGGCCTTTCGGCTTGGTGGTCTGGCGTCGAAGACCTGCTGTTCCCGATCGTGCCGTTGGAAGGGGTGACGCGGATCGACACGGCGCTTGCAGCCCTGGCCGAAGCGGGGGAGGCGTTGTGCGGCAACGGGCTGTGGGCGCAGGCCGACGGTCGTTGCCTTGCACGTTTTGTCGAACGCTGGCGCGAAGCTTCGGTGATGGTTCCAGCAGACCTTGCGTGCGAGGAATTGCCCGCTCTGTTGCGCGATGCGATGGATGGCGAAGCGGTACGCCCGCCCTATGGTGGCCATACGCGCCTTGCCATCTATGGTCTGCTCGAAGCGCGGATGAGCCGGGCCGACCTTGTCATTTGCGGTGGGCTTACCGAAGGGACATGGCCTGCGCACCCTGCGCCCGATCCGCTTCTGGCGCCGCCCCTGCTGCGCGCGCTGGGCATTCCCGGCGCCGATTTCCGCATCGGGCTGGCCGCGCACGATCTGGCCGCGGCGCTTGGCGCGCCCGAAGTGGTGCTCAGCCATGCCCGCCGCGATGCCAGCGGCCCGGCGATTCCTTCGCGCTTTCTCTTGCGGATTCAGGCCATGCTGGGCGATCAGTTGCGGCTTGAGCAACGCGCGGTTGCCTTGGCTGGCGCGCTGGCCGATCCACCCCCGGCCCCGCCGCATCCGCGCCCGCACCCGATGCCCGGCGCGCAACAGCGCCAGGTGGCGATAGCAGTGACGGCGCTCGACCGTCTGCGCAGCGATCCTTATCAGTTCTATGCCTCGGCCATTCTTGGCCTGCGCAAGCTTGATCCGGTCGACGCCGACCCCACGCCCGCGTGGAAAGGAACAGCGGTGCATGCGGTGTTGCAGGCGTGGCACGAACGCGGCGGCCTGCCGGGGCAGCTTGTGCCACTGGCCGAAGAGATGTTCGACACGATGAGCGCGCATCCCTTCATGCAGGCGATGTGGAAACCGCGCCTGATCGACGCGCTGCACTGGATCGAGGAACACACCGACCAGCTTGCCGGGGAAGGGCGCCATGTGCTGGCTGTCGAAAAGCGCGGCGAGATCAGCGTCGATGGCATCCGTATCCATGGCCGGGCCGACCGGATCGACCGGCTTGCCGACGGCACGCTTGCCATTGTCGATTACAAGACCGGCACGCCGCCGTCTGCACGGATGGTCGAACAGGGCTATTCGCTGCAACTGGGGCTCATCGGCCTGATTGCGCGCGAAGGGGGTATCGCTGGTGTTGCCGGGGAGCCGGGGCGCTTCGAATACTGGTCGCTTGGGCGCAACACCGAGCGTGGCTTTGGCTACATGAAGACGCCGGTAAAGGATGGGCGGAACCGGGCAAATGTGCTGGCGGAAGATTTCGTCGACCTGACCGAAGGCTTCCTGCGCGAAGCGATTGTGCGCTGGCTACTCGGCAACGAACCGTTCACCGCGCGGCTCAACCCGGATCTGCCCGGCTATGCCGATTTCGACCAGCTCATGCGGCTGGATGAATGGCAGGGGCGCGATGACCAGGCAGAGGGCACGGCATGAGCAAGGTCTATCCCCTTGTCGACAACCAGGCCGATGCCGTCGATCCGCAGCGCACCGTCTGGCTTTCGGCTTCGGCGGGAACGGGCAAGACCCAGGTGCTGTCCGCCCGCGTGCTGCGCCTGCTTTTGCAGGACGGGGTGGAGCCGGAACAGATCCTGTGCCTGACCTTTACGCGGGCGGGCGCGGCGGAGATGGCGACGCGCGTCAACGAAGTGCTGGCGGGCTGGGTGCGCATGGACGATGCGCGGCTGGCCAGGGATCTGATGGCTATTGGCGCGCCGTTCGATCAGGCAACTCTTGCGCGCGCGCGCAGCCGCTTTGCCGCCGTGCTCGATTGCCCCGGTGGTGGCTTGCGGATCGAAACCATCCACGCCTTCTGCCAGTGGCTCCTGGCATCCTTCCCGATGGAAGCAGGCCTGCGCCCCGGTACGCGGGCGATGGAGGACCGCGACCGTGCGCTGCTGGTGCGGCAGGTGCTGGCGGAAATGCTGCTGGCCGCGCGCAACAGCCATGATGAAGCCCTGATCGCTGCCTTGGCCACGCTTTCCCGCCGGATGAGCGAAGATCAGGTCGAAGTGTACCTGCTGCGCTGCGCGGCAGCGATGGACCTGTGGCATGGTCCCGGCGCCTGGATGCCGCCGCTGCGCCCGCGCATCAACCGCCTTGTCGGGCTGGGCGAAGGCGATGGCCCGCATACCCTTGCCGCAATGTGCGCGGACGATGCATTCGATTGCCAGTCCGTGCGGCGCTGCATGGAAATGAACGCAGAGTGGGCGACCAGGACGGGGGAATCTACGGCCAATACCCTGGGCGACTGGCTGGCGGCCACGCCTGTGCGGCGGCTGGAACTGCTCTCGGCGCTGGAAGCGGCCTTTCTGAAGGCGGATGGTGCGCCGCGCTCCACGGCCAATATCGAAAAGAAGCAGCCCGACTACCCCGGCTATGCCGCGCGTGTGATTGCCTGCATCGAAGCCTTGCGCGAACGCAAGGCGATGATCGACCTTGCCGATCTGCTCGATACCGCGCTCACTGTCGGGCGGCGGTTTGCGCTGGCATGGGATGCGGCAAAGGCACGCGAAGGTTTCATCGACTTCGACGACCAGATCCGCACCGCCGCCGATTTGCTGACCCGTCGCACCAGCGCCGAATGGATTCGCTTCAAACTCGACCGGCGCTTCGACCACATTCTGGTGGACGAGGCGCAGGATACCAACGCCGCGCAGTGGGATATCGTGCTGGAAGGGCTGGTGTCCGATTTCTTCACCGGCGAAGGGCAGCGCGGCCCGGCGCTGCGCACGCTGTTCGTGGTGGGTGATTACAAGCAGGCGATCTTCGGCTTTCAGGGCACCAGCCCGGAAAACTTCGCTCGCGCCAGCGCAAAGGTGAAGACCCAGCTTGAAGAGGTGGCCCAGGTGCTGCGCGATCCTGACCGGGCGCTGCTGGAGCTTGGCCTTGGCCAGTCGTTCCGCACCGCCCGGCCGATCCTCGATTTCGTCGATGCGGCTATTGACGGCATCGGCTGGGACCGGCTGGGGCTGGACCGCAAGCCGGAGCGCCACAGCGGCCTGCCCGTTCCCGGCACGGTCGGGCTGTGGCGCGTGGTAGGCGATGACGCTGGCGACGACGGCGACACCGAGGATGAGGGCGCTGCCGACGAAGGGCAGGAAAGCTGGCTGTCGCGCCCGGACCGGAAGCTGGCGGACACGATTGCCCGGCAGGTCCGCGCGTGGATCGACACGGGCTTTCCGCTGAGCAAAGGCGGGCCAAAGCTGGCGGGGGCGGGGGACGTGATGATCCTAGTGCGCAAGCGCAAGGAACTGGCCGGGCTGATCGTCGCGCGCTTGCATGCGCGTGGCGTGCCGGTGGCGGGGGTGGACCGCTTGCGACTGGGCGCGCCGCTGGCGGTCAAGGATCTGGTCGCGGCGCTGCGCTTTGCTGCGCAACCGCTCGACGATCTCAATCTTGCCGCGCTGCTGGTGTCTCCCTTGATTGGGTGGTCGCAGGAAGACCTGCTCGAACACGGCTATCGCCCGGACCGCGAACGGCTTTGGGAATGGCTGCGGCGCAACGAAGGTCCGGCAACGCACCCCACGCTGGAGCGGCTGCGCGCCCTGCTGGCACGGGCCGATTTCGATCCGCCGCATGTCCTGTTGCAGTGGCTGCTGGTCGGACCTTGGGATGGACGGCGAAAGCTGGTGGCGCGGCTGGGCCGGGAAGCCAACGATCCGATTGATGAACTGCTCAACGCCGCAATGGCCTTTGCCAGCGCCAATGTGCCCAGCCTCATCGGGTTTCTGCAATGGTTCGACGCGGGCGAGGGCGAACTCAAGCGCGAGGCGGGGCGCAGCGATGGTCTGGTGCGGGTGATGACCGTGCACGGTTCGAAAGGGTTGCAGGCGCCGATCGTGATTCTGGCCGATGCGGCTGACGATCCCAAAGCCGCCCCACCGCGCGGGCTGGCGCTGCGCGAGGACGTACCGGGCGCTGTGCGCAAGGTGCCACTGCCGCCGCTGCGCAAGGAGGAGAAGGCGCCTGCCGTGCGTGAGGCCGAGGCCGCAGCAGCACAGGCCGAAATGGAGGAACACTGGCGTCTGCTCTACGTGGCCATGACCCGTGCCGAAGAGGCGCTGTTCATTGCCGGGGCCAAGGGCAAGCGCAGCCCGCGCGGCGGCGGGCAGGTGCCTGAAGATTCGTGGTACGCGCATCTGGAACCGCTGTTTGGCGAGGGGGACTGGCTGCCCGATCCGTTGTGGCAAGGGCTCCGGCGGATTGGCGGCCCGGCGCCGCTGACCGCAACTGTTCCCGCGCAACCTCTGCGTGTCCCGATGCCGCTTCCCGACAGCCTGCTCACGCCTGTCGCGCCTGAACCAAGGCCACCGCGGCCGCTCGCCCCATCATCGCTGGGTGAGGATGATGCGCCCGATCCGCCAGCGTCACCCGGACCCGCTGCGATCCTTGCCGCGCGCCGGGGCACCCTTGTGCACCGTCTGATCGAACGCCTGCCCGAACTTCCTGTGCAGGCACGCCATGCGGCGGGCCTGGCCTGGCTGAAGCGGACAGGGGAGCCGTTCGATGCGCAGGAGCAGGCCGCAATGGTCGAATCCGCCATCGCCGTGCTCGATCACCCCGGCTGGGCGGATGTCTTCGGCCCGGAATCGCTGGCCGAAGTGCCGCTGACTGCGGTGGTCGGCGGGCGGGTCATCAGCGGGACGGTCGATCGGCTGGTGATCGGCGCAACCCATATCCGCATTGTCGATTTCAAGACGGCGCGGCGGCCACCTGCAACGCTTGCCGATATCCCGGAGGCTTACGTCCGGCAGATGGCGGCCTATGTCGCGGCGCTGGAGGTGATCCACCCCGGCATGCCGGTCGAGGCGGCGCTGCTCTATACTCACACGCCGCAACTGTTCGTTTTGCCCGAAGCGACCGTTGCACCGCACAAGCTGCGCCTTGCCGGGCAGCAGGAAAGCTTTTCCGGTTGATCGGTTGCACCTGCGCGCGGGCACTCTAAATTGGGCTTCAAGACACTCAGGAGTTTTTCGACCATGTCCACCATTGCCGTATCCGACGCCAGCTTCGCCACCGATGTACTGGGTAGCGACAAGCCGGTGCTTGTCGATTTCTGGGCGGACTGGTGCGGCCCGTGCAAGATGATCGCGCCTGCGCTTGAGGAAATCAGCGAGGAACTGGCGGGCAAGGTGACCATCGCCAAGATGGACATCATGGAAAACCCCGATGTTCCAGGCCAGATGGGTGTGCAGTCGATCCCGCTGATGGTGCTGTTCAAGGATGGCAAGCCGGTGGCGCAAAAGCTGGGCGCTGCGCCCAAGAGCCAGCTCAAGGCGTGGCTCGAAGCAGAGCTGTAAGCGCAACGTCCGCCAGGCTGACGTATCGGCGGTGGCCTGGCGCAAACTTTGATCGCCGGGCCGGAGCGTCCCCGTGCTTGCGGGGCCTTCCGGTCGCGGATGGGTCAGCCTGCGGGGATCAGGGCGAGCCGTTCAGCCATAGCGTCGAACAGGGCCGGGCTGGATGCGCCGATCAGGCCGTGGTCGAGATGGCGGTCCACGCGGTACGGACTGCCGTCGGGCCGCGCGGCCTTGCCGCCCGCCTCGTTCAGGAACAGCACGCCCGCCGCGTGATCCCACGCCAGCGTGCGTTCGAACAGCGACAGGTCGTTCACGCCAAGCCCGATGCGGGGGTACTGTTCCGCCGCACAGCGCGGGATATCCACCAACGTGTAGTGCGGGGCGATGTGTTCCAGCAGAGCGGCGCGGCGCTTTGGGTCGGCAAACACCAGCGAAATTGCGGCAACCGGCGGGGTCTGCCCGGTCGGGCGCGCGGCGATGCGTTCTCCGTTGACCCATGCCCCCTTGCCACGGTGGGCATGGCACAGCCGGTCGGTCAGTGGATCGTAGATCCACCCGGCGATCGTCTCTCCCCGCTCAGCCAGTGCCAGCAGAATGCCAAACGGGGGCTTGCCCGCGGCAAAGTTGTTGGTGCCGTCCAGCGGGTCGATGATCCAGCACAGGCTGTCGGACAGGTGATCGAGTACGGCGGGGTCGGCGTGGGCCGCTTCCTCCCCGACAATGGCCGCTTCGGGGAGAATGCCGGCCAGCCCCTGGGCCAGCAGCACTTCGCTTTCGGTGTCCGCAATGGTGACGACGTCATCAGCCGCCTTTGACGTCACGTCGCGCGTGGCGAGGTTCTGGTAGTGCCGCATCAGCGTGGACTGCGCCGTTTCACGCATCAACTGGCCAACGGCGGCATCGAGTGCGGTTTCGGCGGCAAAATCGGGCATGGTGGAACTCACGTCAGGGGGATCATCACCTGGCTGGTATAGCCGGGCCGCTGTTGCATCCGCGCGTACCAGGCGGAAAGGTGCGGCAGGTCCGGCCGGTCGACCGGCAGCGAGAAGAAGGTATGGGCATACACGGCCATCGGGATGTCGGCTATGCCAAAGCGTTCGCCCGAAAGCCACGGACGGCGCGCCAGTTCCGCATCGAGAATCGCCATCATGGCCGCCGCCGCACGGGCAGAGGCCGCGACAGCAGGGTCGCTGGCATCCTTGCCCTGCCGCACGCATCCGACAAACGCATCGCGCTGGGCATCGGCGAAATGAAATTGCCAGTCCATCCACTTGTCGCCCGCTGCCCGGACCGCCGGATCGGCGCTGCGCAGCGATTGGTCGTATCGGTCGGCAAGATAGCGCAGGATTGCATTCGATTCCCACAGCACCAGATCGCCGTCGACGATCGTCGGGATCATCCGGTTGGGGTTGAGCGCAAGGTAGGCGTCGCTGAACCCGAAGCTGCCGCCGATGTCGATGCGTTCGAAGGGAACGTCCATCTCGATCAGTGCCCAGGCAATCTTCTTCACGTTATGCGAATTGAGCCTGCCCCAGAGCGTGATCATGCCTTCGGTCCCTTAACTGCGGTAATCGGCGTTGATCGAAATGTAGCCGTGAGTCAGGTCGCAGGTCCACACCGTGGCCCGGCCTTCGCCAAGACCAAGGTCGACTTCTATCGACACGTCGCGGCCTTTCAGATGCGCGGCGACCGGCGCTTCGTCATAGTCAGCCAGCGGCTGACCGTCGCGCGCGGCCCAGGTGCCGCCAAAGCCGATGGACAGCCGGTCCCGGTCGGCCGGTTCGCCAGCCTTGCCCACGGCCATGACCACGCGGCCCCAGTTGGCATCTTCACCGGCGATGGCGGTTTTGACCAGCGGCGAATTGGCGATCGCTAGGCCGACCTTGCGGGCGCTTTCGTCCGAAACTGCACCGGAAACGCTGATGGCGATGAACTTCTGCGCGCCTTCGCCATCCTTGACCACGAGATGCGCGAGCTGGCGGCAGACATCCTCGATTGCCGCGGCAAAGGCGTCCGCGCCGGGGCTTTCGAACGACACGAGCGGCGCATTTCCGGCCTTGCCCGTGGCGAAGGCCAGCACGGTGTCGCTGGTCGAGGTGTCGCTGTCGACCGTGATGCACGAAAAGGTCCGGGCATTGGCCGTGGCAAGGCAGTGCCGCAGAAACGCAGGATCGACCGCTGCATCGGTGAAAATGTACCCCAGCATGGTGGCCATGTCGGGGGCGATCATGCCCGAACCCTTGATGACCGCGCTGAAGGTGGCCTGAACGTCCCCTAACTGTACCTTGGCGGTCGCGCCCTTGGGGAAAGTGTCGGTTGTACTGATCGTGCGCGCCACATCTTCCCACGAACATTCGGCGGCGACCATCGCGGCTTCGATTCCGGCGCGAGCCTTGTCCTTTGGCAGCGGCACCCCGATCACCCCGGTCGACGAGACGAACACCTCTTCGCGCGCGCAACCGAGGCGGGCGGCGACCTGCTCCATGATCTGCTCGACCGCTTCGCGCCCGCGATAGCCGGTAAAGGCGTTGGAATTGCCGGCGTTGACCACCAGTGCGCGGGCCGAGCCACGCGCGGCGTTATCGCGCCCGATCTCGACTTCCGAGGAGCAGCAGACATTGCGGGTGAACACCCCGGCAACGGCGGTGCCTTCATCCAGTTCGACGTAGGTCAGGTCGCAGCGGCCCCAGTCCTTGTACCCGGCGCGGGCGACGCGCAGCTTGACCCCGGCGATCGCGGGCAGGGCGGGAAACGGCGTGGCGAGCGGTGAGATGGCGTCGGACATGGGCCATGCGCCTAGCGCGGCGCGGGTGGCGGTTCAACTGCTTGATCGGGCGGCGTGCCGGGCGCCGGTTCGCAAAGATGCGTTTTCAAGATGGACGAATGCGCGATGAAACCCTATCTCGGCATGCGATGCGCGTCCTGCTCGTCCTTCTGGCCATGATTACGGGCCTTTCCGTGCCACAGGTGGCCGTGGCGTTTTCGCGCACGGAAGTGGCGGAATCCGGAGTATCGGCCAACCAGGCCCCGGCGGCGGACCAGCGCCAACGCCGCTGTGCCCAGCGGGGCCGCGATGTTCCGCAGATGCGCCATGCAACTGCCCGCCGCAAGACGGTGTGGCTTCCCGCCCCGGCGCTTGCCCGCGTTTGCGGCATCGAACTGACCGACCGCGCCCGCGAATAGCGCGCGCGTTCCGGCATTCCCTTTTACGGCAGGCCATCGGCCTGATCGCGGTTGCGCAGCGCGCGCGACACCACCATCCCGCATATCTGACAGGAATACCCGCCCATGTTCGGCTCCTTTGCCAAGTCCCTTTTCGGTTCGTCCAACGACCGCTACGTCAAGTCGCTCGACAAGATCGTGCGCCAGATTGCCGATTTCGAACCGGCGATGCAGGCCATGTCCGATGCGGACCTTGCCGCGCAGACGGTGAAGTTCCGGCAGATGCTGGCCGATGGCACGCCGCTTGACGCAATCCTGCCCGAAGCGTTCGCCACGGTGCGTGAAGGCTCGGTCCGCACGCTGGGCCTGCGCCATTTCGACGTGCAGATGATCGGCGGGATCGTGCTGCACCGCGGCGAAATCGCGGAAATGCGCACGGGTGAAGGCAAGACGCTGGTGGCAACGCTCGCGGTCTATCTCAACGCGCTGGAAGGCAAGGGCGTCCACGTCGTTACCGTGAACGATTACCTTGCCCGGCGCGATGCCGAGACCATGGGCGTGCTGTACAATTTCCTTGGCCTGACGGTGGGCGTGATCGTGCCCAACCTCAACGAGGAAGACCGCCGCGCCGCCTACAATTGCGACATCACCTATGCCACCAACAACGAGCTTGGCTTCGATTACCTGCGCGACAACATGAAGCATTCGCGCGATCAGATGGTGCACCGGCCGTTCAACTTCGCCATCGTCGATGAAGTCGATTCCATCCTGATCGACGAAGCGCGCACGCCGCTGATCATTTCCGGCCCGACCGATGACAAGTCCGACCTGTACATCTCGGTCGATGCGGTCGTGAAGCAGATCCAGCCGGACCTTTACGAAGCCGATGAAAAAACCCGCAACATCACCCTGACCGAAGACGGTGTGGAATGGGTCGAACGTGCGCTTGAAGCCGCTGGCCTGCTGGAAGGGTCGAACCTCTACGATGTCGAGAACACGATGGTCGTCCATCACCTTGACCAGGCGTTGAAGGCCAATGTCATGTTCAAGCGTGACATCGACTACATCGTGAAGGACGACAAGATCGTCATCATCGACGAGTTCACCGGGCGCATGATGGACGGGCGGCGCTGGTCGAACGGCTTGCATCAGGCGGTAGAGGCCAAGGAGGGCGTGCGGATCGAGCCTGAAAACCAGACCATGGCTTCGATCACCTTCCAGAACTATTTCCGCATGTACCCCAAGATTTCGGGGATGACCGGCACGGCGGCCACCGAAGCGCCGGAGTTCTTTGACATCTACAAGATGAATGTCGTTTCCATCCCCACCAACGTGCCGGTGCGCCGCGTGGACGAGGAAGACGAGTTCTACAAGAACACGACCGACAAGTTCCAGGCCATCGCCCGCCTGATCCGCGCGAAGAACGAGATCGGGCAGCCGGTGCTGGTCGGCACGGTTTCAATCGAGAAGTCGGAACTGCTTTCGGAATACCTGACGCGCGAAGGGGTGCCCCATAACGTGCTGAACGCCCGTTTCCACGAGATGGAAGCGCGTATCGTGGCGCAGGCAGGGCGTCTGGGCGCAGTGACCATCGCCACCAACATGGCCGGGCGCGGCACCGACATTCAGCTTGGCGGCAATATCGAATACCGCATCGACGATGAACTGCGCGACATGCCCGATGGGCCGGACCGCGATGCCGCGATTGTTGCGATCCGTGCCGAAGTCGCCGAGGAAAAGCAGAAGGTGCTGGATGCCGGTGGCCTGTGCGTGATCGGGACCGAACGGCATGAAAGCCGCCGTATCGACAACCAGTTGCGCGGTCGTTCGGGCCGTCAGGGCGATCCGGGCCTTTCCAAGTTCTATCTGTGCCTTGAGGACGACCTGCTGCGCATTTTCGGGCCGGACACGCTGTTTTCGCGGATGATGAACTCCAACCTTGCCGATGGCGAGGCGATCGGATCGAAGTGGCTGTCCAAGGCCATCGAGACAGCACAGAAAAAGGTCGAGGCCCGCAACTACGACATCCGCAAGCAGGTTGTCGAATACGACGACGTGATGAACGATCAGCGCAAGGTAATCTACGAACAGCGTGCCGACATCATGGATGCCGATGCGGTGGACGATGTGGTGGTCGACATGCGCCACGACACCGTCAATTCGCTGATTAGCGATGCCTGCCCGCCCGGCTCCTATCCTGAGCAGTGGGATATCGCCGCGCTCAAGGCACGGGTGGCCGATGTGCTGGGGCTGGAAATCCCGATCGAGGCATGGCTTGAGGAAGAAGCGATCGAGCCGGACACGATCGAGCAGCGCGTGCAGGAAATGGCCGATGCGCGCATGGAGGCCAAGACCGGCGGTGTCGATGCTGCCGCCTGGCGCGGGCTGGAAAAGTCGATCCTGCTGGAACGGTTAGACCATCACTGGAAGGAGCACCTCGCCACGCTCGACGCGCTGCGCCAGGTCGTGTTCCTGCGTGCCTATGCGCAAAAGACGCCGATCAACGAATACAAGCAGGAAGCCTTTGGCCTGTTCGAAAAGATGCTCGATGCGATCCGCGAGGACGTGACGCGCATTCTGATGACCAGCGAAATCCGCATGCGCCAGGCCGAGGAGTTCCAGCTTCCCGAACTGCCCGATTTCCTGACCAGCCACATTGATCCGTTTACCGGCGAAAACGATGCGATTCCGCCGCAGGACGGGCCACCGGCAAATACCGTCAGTGGCATGTTCGGCACCTTGCCGTCGCTCGCTGCGGGGAATCTGGTTGGCGTGGGCCAGTCGGGGGAAAATCCGTTTGCAGGCATGGAGATCAGCCGCAACGCGCCTTGCCCATGCGGATCAGGCAGGAAATACAAGCATTGCCACGGTATAGCCGCCTGATCCCAGGGAGAATCCGTGGCGGCAAGGAGGGCAGTACTGCGGCAGAACTGCCGGGCTCTTGCTTGTGTTTCGCACCTGCAACGATTTCTGTGCTTTTTGTTGCTGCGAGGCGTATGCAGTTGCGGAACGTGCTGCTAGTGACGTTCCAACGATAAGATAACCGGGCCGCGTCGTATGGGTTTCGACGGGGGCATTTCCTGATGATTGCTACGCGCTTTGGCAGCATGGGGCTGTGTTGCGGTATGGTTGGTTTTGCCGGACTGGCATTATCGGCCTTGCCGCAGGCTGCAATGGGGCAGGCTGCGCCGGTTCAACCGGCAACGCCGCCGCTGTCACGCGATGATATCCGCGGGTTGACCCGCCAGGAAGCCGCGCCCGCGCCGCGTCTTTCGATCAAGGGCGGGATAGAGCGTTCGCCCTGTCCGCTCGACGATCCGCAGTATGCCGATATCAAGGTCAACCTGACCGAAGTCATGTTCGGCGGGCTCAAGGAAGTGACCCCGGCCGACCTTGACGAAACGTGGAAGCCGCTCGCCGGAACGCCGCAGCCCATTTCCGTGCTCTGCGAAATCCGCGATGCTGCGGGCACCATTTTGCGCAACAAAGGCTATCTCGCCGCTGTCCAGGTTCCGACCCAGAAGATCGAAAACGGTCAGGTGCGGATGGAGGTGCTCTATGGCCGGATCACCGCGATCCGCGCCCGCGGTGAAACGCAGGGGGCCGAGCGCAAGCTGGAACAGTACCTTTCCGCGCTGACCGAAGCCGAAGTGTTCAACCAGCAGGTTGCCGAACGGTATCTGCTGCTGGCGCGCGATCTGCCTGGCTATAACGTGCAGTTGACACTCAAGCCGGCGGGCACCGGCGCGGGCGACCTGATTGGCGAAGTCAGCGTGCTGCGCGAACCCTATGCCGTCGATCTGACGGTGCAGAACCTTTCTTCGGAAGCCACGGGCCGCTTTGGCGGGCAGATTCGCGCGCAGTTCTTCGGGCTGACCGGGATGGGCGATGCCACCAGCGTATCGTACTATGCTACCTCTGATTTTTCCGAGCAGCACATCCTGCAAGGTTCGCACGAGTTCCGGCCGGGCCGTCACGGTCTGGTCGTGGGCGGGCAGTTTACCTACGCCTGGACCCGCCCCTCCATTGCCGGGCTTCCCGCCGGGGTGAATGTCGATGCGCGCACGCTCTATGCGAGCCTTTATGCGCGTTATCCGGTGCAGCGTTCGCAGGGGCGCAACCTGTGGGTTGCGGGCGGCTTCGACATGGTTAACCAGGACGTGGACCTGATCGGCCCGCTTACCCGCGACAAGCTGCGCGTGCTGTGGGCGCGGTTTGATTTCGATGCGGTGGATACCGACAGCATTCGTCCGCAATGGCGCTATGCGTCGTCGTTCGAAGTGCGGCAGGGGCTGAACATTCTTGATGCAACCAAGGGTTGCGTAGGCGCGGCCTGCGCGCTGCGTGTGCCGACAAGCCGCTTCGACGGTTCGCCCGGCGCCACGGTGGTTCGCGGGCAGAGCGAATACGAACGCGTGCTGGGCAAGTTTTCCATCGTCGTGGCGCCGCGCGGCCAGTACGCTTTCAAGCCGCTGTTGAGCTTCGAGGAGTTTTCCGCGGGCAATTTCACCATCGGGCGCGGCTATGATCCGGGCGATCTGATCGGCGATAACGCCATCGGTACTGCCGTGGAACTGCGCGGACCGCGCCTGCCCGTGACCGCCGACCGCAAGGTGCGGCTGCAGCCGTTCGCTTATGCCGATGCCGCGTGGGTGTGGAACAAGGGCGTGCCCGGAAGCCAGCGTCTGACCTCGGTCGGTGGCGGTATTCGCGGTGATATCGGCTCGCGCTTCCGCCTTGAGGCGACGCTGGCAGTGCCGCTCGAAAAGGTCGGCTTGCAGACCAGGCGTTCCGACCCCCGCTTTCTCGTGACGTTGACCACGCGTCTTCTGCCGTGGAGGACTTTCTGATGCGCCGTTCGAACACTTTTGCCGCAAAGCCGCTGCTTTCGGCTTCCGGTCTTGCCGTGGCGGCGATGCTTGTCTCGCCTTCGGTCGTGGGCACGGCGCGCGCGCAGTCCTTCCAGGGCACGCCCGATTCAACCTTCGGGTCGGTGTTTGTCAACAACACCAGCCCCGGAATTACTGACGTTCTCGTGCTTACGCCTTCTGCGGTCATCAACTGGATTCCGAACGATACCGCACCCACCGGCGGCCCGATCAATTTCCAGCCGACGGGCACGACAGCCACGTTCACGAACGACCCCGCCAGCACGTCGGATTTCATGGTGCTCAACCGCATCATTCCGCTCGGATCGACCCGGCCGATCCAGTTCAACGGCAATGTCGTATCGACCCTTTCCGCGATCAGCTCGCCTTCGGTGCCCGGCGGCACGGTGTTTTTCTACAGCCCCGGCGGCATTCTGATCGGCAGCACGGCTACCTTCGACATCGGCAACCTTGTCCTGACCACGGCCGACCTCAATTACGATTCCGGCGGCAATTTCGGCAGCGGCAACACGTTTGCGTTTCAGCCGGTCGTGGTGCCCGGATCGCAGATCGTGGTGCAGGCCGGTGCGCAGATCACGTCGCAGGTGCCCAGTTCGTACATCGCGCTGGTCGCTCCTTCGGTGGTCAACGATGGCATCATCGGGCTGGACGGCGGCGCGGCGCTGGTCGCGGCGGATGCGGCGACGATCACCTTTTCGCCCAGCAGCCTGTTCGACATCCAGGTCGATTCCGGGACAAGCGCGACCGGCACGGTGCTCACCAACAACGGCATCATCACCGGCCCGGCATCGGTCGGCCCGGCAAACCGCATCTACATGGTCGCGGTGCCGAAGAATGATGCGATCACCATGGCGCTGGGGTCGGGCAGCTTGCTCGGCTTTGACGTCGCTGCCGCGGCGGACGTTGTCGGCAACGCCATCGTGCTTTCGGCGGGCCATGACATTGCTGGCGGCCAGATCCAGACGGACAGGTCGATCGGCGGTGGCGACGGGCTGGCCTCGATCGCTGCGACCGATACGTTCGTCACGTCCGGCCTGACCGGCCGCGCGACCGGCTCGATCAACATGTCGTCCGAATCGGACCTTGGCCTGATCTTCGCGGGCGATACCGTGCTTGATGCTGCCAGCGGCACGTCGAACATCACAGCCAACGCAGCCGGCACAGTCAGCATCGAAGGCAATCTGCTGTTCCGCGGCGATATCACGGGCACCACCGCGATTCCCGACGCCACTGGCGTCAACGTGGAACTGCGCGCCAACGATGGCGGGTTTGTTCAGGCGCTCGGCGACGTGACGCTCACCTCCATCGGCAGTGGCGGCCCTCCGTTCGATACCGCCGCGCCCAAGGGCAACGGCACCGGCGGACGGACGACAATCGCCGCGACCAATGGCGGTACGATTGCCATTAACGGCAACGCCAATCTCACGGCCAATGGCATCGGCGGTCTGCCGTCCGGGGCCGGGCCGGGTGGCGGTGTCGGCGCGGGTGGCGCTGCTGAAGTTCTGGCATTGGGGCCAACGGGTTCTTCGGTCCAGGTGCAGGGCAACTTGCTGCTCGACGTGTCAGGCTTTGGCAGCGACGGCAGCGGGTGCGTGACCTGCACCGTCGATGGGGGCGATGGTTTTGGCGGTTCCGCAACGATCCTTGCGTCCGGACCTTCTTCGAACATCGCTGTAGGCCTCGTTACGCAGGCCACGTCCACCGGTAACGGCGGGAACGGTTTGATCGGCGCGGCGGGCAACGGCAGCGGCGGGTTGATTACGGTCGATGCAACATCGGGTGGCACGCTCGACTTCCACGACGTCCTTCTGGTGACGAACGCCTTTGGCGGGCAGGGGCCAACGGTTTCCGGCGATGCGACGGGCGGGGTGATTGAGCTCCAGACGACCGGCTCCGGTGCTGGCGGCGTTGTTGTCAACGGCAGCCTTACGGCCGGTGCCAGCGCGTTCGGTGCAAATGGCACCGGCACGGGCAGCACGGGCGGCAATGCGCTGGGTGGCCTGGCGACGCTGCTGGCGGCGGACGGCCGGACCTTCACCATTACGGGTGACCTCACGCTCAACACAAATGCGGGCGGGGGGATCACCTACGGTGCATCAACCGCTGGCACGGGCGGGGAATCCGGTGTGCTTGCCTCGACTGGCGGCTCTGTCAGCGTTTCGGGCAATGCATCGATCGTGGCCGATGGCGGCGGCGGTCTCAGTTTCGACCTGCAACCCGGTGGCGTGGGGACGGGCGGCCTCGCCTATGCCTCGGTCACCGACGGCAGCATTTCGTTCGGCGGTATCACGCAGATTTCCAGCGGCGGTACGGGCGGCGACAATCTGGCCGGGGCGCAAGCCGGGCTTGGTACGGGCGGCTCGTCGCTTGTCGTCATCAATGGCGCCGGACAGATCAACATGAGCAGCGATGCCGTTGTCCAGTCCACCGGACGGGGCGGGCATGGTTCCGGGCTGGGCTCTGTTGCGGGTAACGGCACGGGCGGCAGTTCGGCAATCAACCTTGTCGGCGGCACGATGACGGTCGGGGGCAATATCGACCTTACCGCCGAAGGCTATGGCGGCTCAGCCGATGCGGTAAACGGCAACGGTCTGGGCGGCCTGACCACGCTGTCTCTGGCCAACAGCAACGTGACGCTTTCGGGCACGACCTATATCGGCGCTGTCGGGTCGGGCGCCAGTTCGTTCTTCGATGGCAGCGGCGGCAACGGTACCGGAGGGACGATCAACTTCGTCACATCGGACAGTTCCGTGCTGTTTTCGGCGAACTTCGACGTCACGTTCGAGGCAAGCGGCTTTGCCGGTGATGGCAACGGCGCCGGGACCGGCTCTGGCGGTGCGGTGGCCATCGATCTTGCCGGATCGACCATAACGTCGCCAATCGGGATGTCCGTCTTTGCCGAAGGGCAGGCGGGGCGCGGCCTTGTGCAGTCCGCTGGCGGCGTAGGTATCGGCGGGACCATCACGATCGCTTCCAGAGCCACGGCGCTGGGCAACGGCATCATCGACACGCCGACCCTTGCAGTCAGCGCCACCGGGCGCGGCGGCACCGGCGCAAGCTCCGCATTCGTTTCTGGCTTGTTCAACAGCGAACCGGGCGGCACCGGCGGCGCAGCGCAAGGCGGGTCGGTCATCCTCGTTGCGGCCGCTGACGGCGGTACGATTTCGACGAGCCTGCTCGACGTCCAGGCAGACGCCGTTGGCGGCGATGGCGGCCTTGGTTTCTTCGGCAGCGGCGGCGAAGGGGCCGGTGGCGATGGCGGTGCAGCCGATGGCGGCTCGATTACCCTGTTGACCGCGCGAACGAACGGCACGGGAAGCGGCGCGTTCGCCCTTGATAACGGCAATTTCAACGCCCGTGCGTTAGGCGGCAATGGCGCAGACGCAGGCACTTCGTTCGGCGCAGGGCCGGGCGGTTCGGGCGGCAACGCCCAGGGCGGAACGATTGTGGCCAGTTTCGACGACGGCGGCAGCCGGATCGCGGCAACCGGCGGCCTCACTTTCAGCGTCGAAGCTTTCGGTGGCGCGAGCGGTTTGTGCCAAAGCGCGTGCCTTGTCGCCGGCGGTGATGCTCTGGGTGGCGACATCAGCATCGTTTCTGCCGGATTGACTAGCGGAAACACGATTGATGCCGGGTTCGGTCTCAACGCAACGGCATCGGCAAGCGGGGGCTATGCGCAGGGCCTCGACGGGGCAGCGGGAACGGCCGGGACCATCGTGGTCCAGATCGGCAGCGGGCTTGATCTTTCGGCAGACCAGATCGTGCTTTCGGCAGTTGGCAGTGGCGGTGACATCACCGGCAGCGTGACCGGGGGGACCGGCACCGGCGGCAATGCACAGCTCATCGCTTCGGGCAGTGGTACGGTCAATGCCGCCAGCGCAATTTCAATCTTCGCAATCGGGACAGGCGGGGAAGCGCAATCGCTTGATATCCCCGGCGGCAATGGCGGGGCAGGCCTGGGCGGTACGGCGCGGCTCTACAGCAATGGCGGGGCGATCAACTCCAGCTTTGGCGCGAACGTCATCGCCAGCGGCTTCGGCGGTGCGGGCGATGTGTTCAACGGTCTTGGCGTCGGGGGCAATGGCACCGGCGGCTCGGCTACGCTTTCCGTTGGCACGCCCAACGAACTTGGCAACAACGGTTTGATTACTATCGGCGCTGCGACGGTCGTCACGGCACAAGGCATCGGTGGCGACGCGCAGCAGGGCGGCGATGGGACCGGCGGTTTTGCCGCCGTCTCCGCGCGGCACGGCACGGTGAACCTCGCTGACACCACTGTCAGCACTGCGGGCTTTGGCGGTTTTGGTTCCAACGGCGGTGCCGGAGGAAACGGAACTGGCACGACGGTCCAGGTGGTTTCCGACAGCGTGACCAACGGTCCCAGCCAGATGACCATAACAACCTTGAACGCCGATGCTTCGGGCTTTGGCGGGGATGGCGGCGCGGCCGGTGTGCCAGGCGGTCCGGGTGGCAATGGCGGTGCGGCTACCGGTGGCGATGTTCTGGTCATCGGAACAGCCGGGAACGGCAATCTGAGCGTCACGAATCTGACCGCGTTCGCCGAGGGCCGGGCCGGAAATGGCGGCGCTGGCGGGATCGTCGGCAATGGCGGGGCAGCCACAGGTGGCGGGGTGCAGGTCGGCACCGGCAGCGGTCCCGATACCGGTGCGCTCAATTCCGGGTCGGCCATTTTCGATACGATCTTCGCATCGGCAAGCGCAATCGGCGGTAGCGGCAGCATCGGCGGCAACGCAGCGGGCGGCGGCGCCCTGCTGTTGGTGCGTGGATCGCCCGTCACCATCAACGGTACCGCCGCGTTTGCCGCGAATGCAACCGGCGGCGATGGCGGCAACGGTCTGAACGATGCAGGCGGCAATGCCAGCGTCGGAAACCCCGACATGACCAACTTCGTGTCGGGCACGGCGCTGGTCGTTTCCAGCCGGTTCAACCAGCCTGGGCAAGCCGGCACGCTCAACACCGGCGACTTGCAGTTTACTGCGGTCGCGACAGGTGGCTTCGGGACCACGCCGGGAACGTCGATCATCGCGGGCGATGCCATCGACATCGACATTCTCAACAGCACGGTCAATGGCACGAACCTGTCGATGTTCGCGTCGGCTGACGGGATCGGCCCGGCGCCGCTGAACGATTTCATCACCGTGGCGAACAGTTCTGCGGCTTTCAGCGGCAGTCTGCTGTTCTCAACCCCGAACACCTTCAGCCTGACGCTGGACCAGTCAACGCTTCAGGCCGCGCAGGTCACGATCAGCGCGGGCAACTGGGTGCTGGGAGGGGCAGCGCCCGCAACGCTCGGTACGCTCAGGGGCTTCAACGCATTGAGCCTCGTGTCCGGCCTGGACCTCGTGGCCAATGCCAACCTCGACACGGCCGGGGGGCTGAGCCTTTCGGCGCTGCGCGACATCACCTTCGGTGATCTGGCGACGGGCGATTTCGTGGATATCGTCGCCGGGCGCAATCTGTCGCTGGGCATGGTTACCGCAGGGTCGACGATCGATCTCGATGTGCTTGGCACCATCAATACGCTGGCGATGTTCGCCACGGACAGCATTACCGCGCAATCGCAGGGCAGCTTCACGTCCGGCAACCTTGTGGCGGGCAGCGGAACGCCAACCGGGGCGAACGGCGATCTCAACACGGTTGCCATCACATCGGGCGGCAATATCGTGACCGGCAATGTCTTTGCCGCATCGGATATCGGCTTTGGTGCAATCGGTTCCATCTCGACCGGCACTGTCGATGGCTTCGACGGTGTGCTGTTCAGCGGCGGCGCGATTGGCACTGCCGGACTGAACTTCGTCAATCGCCTGCTCATCGCCGATGTGTCGATGGTTGCGCTCGGCCAGACGGCAGGCGGGTTTGACAAGGAACTGGTCTATGCGGCCACGCCGGTTGCGACAACCGGGCCGGTGCTGATAAGCGGCAACACGGCGGCATCGTCGTTGCGGGCCGCGACACTGGCCGATTTCACGGCCGGTGCGATCGTCACGACCGACCTTGTCGATGTCGCCGCAGGTGGCGCACTGACGCTGGGTGATGTCACCTCCGGCGCGGCTATCGGGCTTTCTTCGGGCACAAATACGATCACGCAGAACATGGTCGCGGCCGGGTCCATCACGGCAGATTCAGGTGGCGGGTTCACGTCCGCCAGCCTCTTTGCAGGATCGGGCACGCCTGCGGCGGCAAACGGCGATCTCAACACCGTGGCAATCACCGCGGGGGCAAACATTCAGACCGCCAATATCTTTGCGGCTTCGGACGTCCGGCTCGTGGCACCGGGCGCCATTACCACAGGCACCGTCAATGCCTTTGACGTGCTGGCGCTGGGCGGCGGCGCGATCAGCCTTGGCAGCCTGGGCGCTGTGAACCGCGTGCTGATTGCAGATGATGCAATGGCGGCACCCGCATTCGCGGCAGGGGGCTTTGACAAGGAGCTGGTCTTTGCAGCCACGCCGCTTGCCACCAGTGGAACGATTGCGCTGAGCGGCACGGCAAATGTCGGGTCCATCCGCGGCGAAACGAGTGCGAGCATCCTGACCGGAGATATCAATGCCAACGGTACGATCGGCTTCGCCAGCGGCGGCAACGGTCAATACGGTGCGCTGCGCAATGTTGGCGGCAATATCAACCTGATCGCGCGGTCCGGCGGGATCACTCTGACTACCGCAAACCTGCCGGGCTTCTTCCTGGCAAGCGGGTCGACAGGCGTGAACGTCGGATCGGTCTTCGCGCGGGACATTGCCCTGCTTTCAACCAACACCATCACGGCGCAGACCTTGCTGGCAGGCGCCGTCCTTTCTCCGACCGGCGCGATAACTGGCGCAACAGGCCGCACATTGCTGGCTAATTCGGCCATGCTCCCAACCGGCGCAATGCCGGGCAGCATCAACCCGAACGCGCTGTTTGCCGCCACGCCGATCGCTACCGGCGGTTCGGTCAGTGTGCTCGGTGCCGGGCTTGCCGGGCGGTTCACAAGCGTTTCGAACGGGCCGATGACCGGGGGCACCATCGTCGGGTTTACCACGCTTGACGTGCAGACCGGCGGCCTTGTGACCTTGCGCCAGCTCTGGGGCGGACCTGATGTGCGCATCGTCTCGAACGACATCGCCATCATCGACAACGGATCGCTGACCAACCCGAACGGTGCACCGATCCAGTCCGGGCTGCGGTCGCCGGACACCGGCAGCATTGTGCTTATCTCCACGAACAGCCAGCCGGCGCTGATTGGCGATGGCCTGTCGGGAACCGGCTATTCGCTGTCGAACGCGGAAATCGGTCTGATCTCCGGTGGCGAACTTGTCATCGGCGCGACCGACATTGCCGCGAACCCGGTCGACATGTTCGTGGGCAATGTAACGCTGACAGCAGGCGGTGCGGTGGGCCAGACCGTGGCGGTCGGCCCGGTCGGGCGGATCGTCTTTGCCACCGGCAACCCTGACACGGAGGTCATCTCTGGTGGCATCCGGGTTATCGGCAACGTCACCGGCTCCGGCTTCGCACAGTCCAATGTGCTGGAGTTCAGCACTGGCCGGTTCGAACTCGATGCCGCCACGGGGGCCATAGCGTTGACTTCGACCGGCAACGCCCTGGGTGGCTTTGTCGAGTTCAACGCCGACAATGTCCACATCGCGTCGAGCACCATTCTCGGTCAGCTCGCTGCCAACCCGTTCTACACAGGGCGCATCGCCGATCTCAACGCGCCTGCTGCGGTGCAGCGGCCTGGCGGGGTGCTGCGCGCACTGGGGCTGGACTTCAACATCACCGGCACGCTCTATATCCAGAATACCGGAACCACGCTGGTTCCCGCCGGGTTCATTTCCGACCTGACGCTGACCAATGTCAACGAACCGCTCGGCGCGCAGCCCGGTAGTCTGTCAGTGATCGTCAACGGTCAGTGGCAGACCTCGACCGGCGTGGTCACCGGCACCGCGGTTCACCAGCTTGTCGTGGACGGCGGGCGTGATGTGACGGCGTTCAGTGCCGACAGCCAGATCAACGGCTGCCTGTTCACTGTGTCGAATTGCGCGCCGGTGGTCACCCCGCCACCACCACCACCACCACCACCACCACCACCTCCGCCACCTCCTCCTCCGCCGACGACGCCGGAAACGCCAAGGACCGATCCCACCCCGGCGATTTCCGGCCAGATCGCCCTGATATCGACGTCGACGTTGAGCGATACGCCGGTCTTCGTGGAAGAGCCTGCCCCGGCAGTTGAAGCCCAAGCGGATGAGGAAGGCGGTCTGACCGAAGTCGAAGCTGAAGCCAGCGACGAAAGCCTGACCAACCCGATCGTTCCGGCGCCACAATTGGTCGATACACGTTCGCTCAACCCGCCAGGCAACATCGAGGAACCCGTCGCGGGCAGCGGCAACCCGTCGCTCATCGGCCAGGTCGTCAACGAAACCGGCGCGCAAGGAGACAGCCAGTGACCGCGCAACACATCCAACCGCGCAGCCGCCGTGTCCGGTCTGGCTTGCTGGCACAGGCCGCCACCGCGCTGGCGACGATTGCCGTGCCTTTGGTGGCCCACGCGGCAACCGCGCAGCAGCCGCTGTCGGTGCGCAACTCGTTCCGCGTCGGTACGTCGGGTGTGACATGCACGGCGCAGAACGCGCCGCTGGACAAGCGCCTTGGCGGCATGTTCGACCGTGGCTACCGCCTGAGCTGCCGGGATGCGGCCGGTGCGGTCGGCACCCTGATCGCCGTCCGGCGCGATGTACAGATGATGGCGGAGCCGACCGGGATCGCAGGCGTCTCGCTTGTATGCGGCGCCGAAGGGGCGGTAACGATCGAGGCCATCGGCCGGACCATGGCAGTCAATTGCCGCGATAATGCCGCGAACGTCGAGTACAAGCGTTACGCGGTCAAGCGTGGCGGGATTACCTACCTCGTCGAGGGGTTGGCGGGCTATGACCCGGCCTTGCGCCTTGCCCTGGCCAGCGTCGTTACCGATACCCCGGTTGCGGGCGAAATCCGCGTTGCCACCACCGAAGTCAGCGATCCTGCCGCATTTGCCCGTGTCCAGGCGGGCCAGCTCGACCGGCTTGGCGCGCGCGATGAAGGCTATCTGCGCAACAACGGCGGCAGGTTTGCAGAATCGTCCGAGTTCTTCGAAACCCTTGCCAACCGTGACCGCGCTGCGGGCCGGGCCGGGCTGGCCGAAGCTCTGGCCAACCAGGGCCTGCAACAGTCGAACCTCGGCAACTTCAGCTCGGCAGACCGGCTGTTCGCACAGGCAGCAGCAGCGCTGTCGCGCGGGGATACGATGACTTTGCGGCTGATCCGAAATTACCGTGCGATCAACAAGCTGAACCAGCGCAAACCGGTGGAGGCTTTGGCCGAACTGGACCGGCCGGTGCCGCCCGGTGCCTTACTGTTTGATACCGAGACACTGGCCGCCGGTGTCATCAACACGCCGCTGGCCGAAGAGATCAACCGCGAGAATGCGGGGTTGCGGCGGCTTGGCGCAGCCGATCCGGGCCTGTCCAGCAAGGAACGCGACGAAATCCTTGACGCACAGGGCGATGCGCTGCGTGCGACCGCGCTGCGCTTGCAAGGCAAGTATCCCGAAGCCGTGGCAGGTTTCGAAGCCGCCGGGAACAGGCTCGATGCCGTGCGTGGCGGCCGGGTGGCATCGGCCGGGTGGCTGCGCTCCGAAATCCAGATCGAACTGGCGCTTCTGGCCGAAGCCCAGGGCAGCAAGGATCAGGCCGGAAACGCGTTTGACCGGGCCATTGCGATCATCGGCGCGGCATTCCCGCAATCGCCCGCGCTGCTGTCCACGCAGGCGCGCAAGGCTGCCTGGATGGTGCGCAGTGGCGATACCGATGGTGCCCGTGCGCTCTATTCGCAGGTGGTTCAGGCCAGTCTGGACACGCCTGATGCAGGCTCGACGCTCAAGGAACTGCTTTCGCCCTATTTCAGCCTGCTGACGAAGCAGGGCGGGCCAGAAGCGGCAACCGCGATGTTCTCTGCATCGCAAGTTCTGCAAAGGCCTGGCGTTGCCCAGACCCAGGCGGTGCTTGCCCGCCAGATGTCCGAAGGCAACGACGATGCCGCCGCACTCTTCCGGCTTTCAGTGGCGCGCAGCCGCGATATCGCGCGGACCGAAGCGACGATCAGCACGCTTTCCGCGCTGACGGCACCGTCTGTGCAGGACGCAAACGCTCTCAAATCGGCGCAGGACACGCTCGCCGCGCTTAAACGCGACCAGACGGCGCTGGTCAGCAAGCTGGCGGCGTTCCCGCGCTACAGCGTACTGGCGCCCAAGGGCGTTGAGCTGGCCGAGCTGAAATCCGCATTGAAGCCTGGCGAATCCTACTACAAGCTGATGATCGTGGGGGACAACGTCTATGCGCTGTTTGCCACGGCGGCGGATGCGCGGGTATTCGATACCGGGCTATCCCCGGCTGCACTTTCGACGCAGGTGCAGGAGATCCGCGAAAGCATCGTGAAGATCGAAAACGGCCAGACGGTCAACTATCCTTTCGATCTCGACAAGTCGCGCGCGCTTTACCACACGCTGTTCGATCCGGTCGAAGACCTGCTGGGAGCCACCCGGCACCTTATCTTCGAACCCGATGGCGCGATGCTGCAACTGCCGCCGACGGTTCTCGTCACCGCCGACAAGGGCATGGCGGCTTACAAGAAGCGGATGGAAAGCCCGGATGGCGATCCTTTCGACTTCACCGGGGTCGAATGGCTTGGCCGTGGGCGCGAGGTGTCCATCGCCGTCAGCCCGCGCGGTTTTCTCGACATCCGCAAACTTTCGGCATCCTCGGCGCGGCGGAATTATCTGGGGCTTGGCAACAATGCCGTTCCTGCCCAGCGCCCGGTTGCTGCGGTGGCGGACGAATGCGACTGGCCGCTGGCTGTGTGGCAAAACCCGATTTCGCCCGACGAACTGTTCTACGCCCAGAAAAAGCTGGGCGCTGGTGCCAGCGTTGTCCGCACCGGCCAGGCGTTCAACGACAGCGCCCTGTTGGGCGAGGCGGACCTTGACCAGTACCGGGTCATCCATTTCGCCACCCATGGTCTGGTCACGGCGCCGCGGGCCGATTGCCCGGCGCGCCCGGCGCTGGTCACCAGCTTTGGCGACAGTGGGTCGGACGGGTTGCTTTCGTTCCGGGAAATCTTCGATCTCAAGCTCGATGCCGATCTCGTGATCCTTTCTGCCTGCGACACGGCGGGAATGGCCACGGTTGCGGCGAGCCGGGAAGCGGGGGTGACCAGCGGCGGCAACTATGCGCTTGACGGCCTCGTGCGCGCTTTCGTTGGCGCAGGCGCGCGGTCGGTCATCGCCAGCCACTGGCCGGTGCCAGACGATTTCGATGCGACCAAGCGCCTGATTGGCGGGGTGATTGAATCAAAGCCGGGGCAGGAGCTGGCAGGCGCGCTGGGCAGTGCACAGGAAAACCTGATGGACGATCCCAATACGTCGCACCCGTTCTACTGGGCGGCCTTCATCATCCTTGGCGATGGGGCCAAGCCGCTGGTCTCAGGCAAGGCCGCCATGGCCGCGCCTGCTACCGTCGCACGCTGAACCGTTTGCGCGGTGGCCCATCGGCCGGGCTGAAATTGCTGGTTAACGTGCCGTCCTGTCTTTGCAGGAACACGGACGGTGCGGAGACAGACTATGTGGCTCGAACGAAGCGAACAGAGCAACGGTGGACCGCAGCCTGGGCGTGCCTGCGCATCGCCCATCGAAGCCCGCTACCGTCGCGGGATATTGCGCACTACGGTTAACGTGCACGATCTGTCGTGCGCATCGGCCAGGCTTGAGGGACAGGAAAGGCCGGCTCCAGGCGTCACCGTGTGGTTGACCCTGCCGGGGCTTGAGGCGCGTGCCGCGATCGTCGAATGGTGCGAAGGGTTCCGCAGCTTCGTGCGCTTCGTCCAGCCTTTCCACCCTGCCGTGCTGGATGCCGTGCTCCATGGACGCACCCGTAGCTTTCAGTAGCGCGGGTGGCACCGTGGCGTGGATGCCATGAAACGAAAAAGGCCACCGATGGGTGGCCGTTTTCATCTGGGTAGCAGAGAAGAAAATGGCTCTGAGTAGGAATATAATCCTATTCAACTAAATATCTGAAATATTTTATATATTATCTAAAATACGTTAGTGTAAAATAGAGCATTCCCCCTCTAGTTCCCCCACCGTGCTGCCGATAGGCCCCGAGTATGGGCGGAAAACTGAAGCCGCTACATTCGCAATCTGCGTCTTAAAGCTGGCACTTTATGTCAGCCAGTCCAATGCCGTGGATCGTAGATCGCCGAATGGTCAGCGACCTCGAAGGGTTCCACCCCAAGGCACTGCAAGAAGAAGCGCTTTTCACGCTGTCGCTCGTCATCTTCTCGCGCCGGATAAACATACCAAGCGGGGGGACGGACACCACCACGCTTTTTGTAAAGGTTGGCGCGTTGAATAAGGAGCCAGCGTAGCCATACTTCCTGCCCATCTAGGCCGACGCCAAACACGACAAGGGGCATCTTGAACAGAATATCCAACCAAGTGTCTTCGGCAGCCCAATGGGGAAACTCCCTTGCATCCAAAATCCACGGACGACTGCGTGTCACACAGCCCATGTAGTCGCTGAGGCCCAAGCGGATGCTTCGAATATGCGAGATGAAGCCGTTTATGTGCCAGACGCCGAATCCGTCACATGGGTGATCCAGTGGCACTCGGGCGAAATATTTTTCCCATGGGTAATAGTCAGATGCGCGTTTTCGGCTGCCACGCGGGCGAAACAATGAGAAGCTTTCTGCCTGAGCGGCTGTAGAAAACGTAAGGTCGAAGTTCGTGGTCAGGATGGGGGAACGATGCCTCATCGCCCATCTCACGATTTCTTGATGGTGCGTCGAGGGCTGCCAATCATCCATCCCATCACAGAACTGCCGCTTCAACGGGTAAGCCTGACTGGCTGACTTGGGGCCGCTCTCGGAAGGCCGCCCCAAATCAATCAGATCATAGAACTCCGGCATTGCCAGGTTCTTTGCCTTGTCCGGCGAGGCGAAACCGTTGTCTCGCGCCAAGCGCTCAACCAGCGCGTTCCAACTCTGGCCGCCGTTTGGAAAGAGGTGAATGCCATTGCCGACTAGCAGTGCAACTCGCCCACCGGCACGACGACGCAACTCGTCAATCATGGTCAGTCGATTTCCAGCTTTGTTGGCAGGCCGCGCACGATCTTCATCGTTTCAAGGCTGACAGTGATCACCCGCTGGAACAGCAGCAGGGGATAGGGCGGGTCGCCCGCGGTTTCGGTGGCGTAGCGGTTAGCGTCGTTGACGATGCTGCTGGCCTTGTAGGTTTTGACGCACTGGCGTTCCATCATCCATTCGAGCGCGGGCTTGTCGTTCACCGCGTAGTCGTAAGCCTCCAGCGGAATGCTGGTGATGGCAACGTGAGGGTTGTAGATCACGGTGGGCTTGTCTTGCTCGGCACGCTTGTCGCCGACCTTCGCTTTCTCGACGCGGTAGCACTTCACCAAGTCGGGGATATGGGCCAATAGCCGACCGCCTTGGAAGAAGAAATGGCTCCCTGAGTAGGATTCGAACCTACGGCCGCTCGATTAACAGTCGAGAGCTCTACCGCTGAGCTATCAGGGAGCAGCCCCGGTCGCCCAGGGCAGGTGCGCGCTAATAACAGGCGTTGCTGGTTTGGCAAGCACCTGCAGCCAAAAAATGTCAGACCATGAACTGTTCCGCGAAAATCCGGTCTTCGAGACTCTGGCCGCGGTCGAACAGGAGCGTCAGCCGCTGTTCGGGGCAAACCCTTACGCGTACTTCGCTGACATCGCGCACTTCCTTCTGGTCGGCGACGACCAGCACCGGCCGCTTGACCGATTCGAGCGCGCGGAAGGCAATCTCGTACGTGTCGGGCAGGATCGCACCGCGCCAGCGCCGCGGGCGGAAGGGGCTGATCGGCGTCAGCGCCAGCATGTTCGACGAAAGTGGCAGGATCGGGCCGTTGGCGGAAAGGTTGTAGGCAGTCGACCCCGCAGGCGTGGCCACCAGCACGCCGTCGCACGCCAGTTCGGGCATCCGCATCTTGCCGTTTACGGTGACTTCCAGCTTGGCCGTCTGGCGGGTTTCGCGCAGCAGCGAAACTTCGTTGATCGCGCACACGACATGCTCTTCGCCGGTGTTGGTCGTCGCGGTCATCTGCAAGGGCGATATTGCAATCGGCGTGGCCTTGTTCAGCCGTTCCTCGATCGAACGGCTGGACCTGTACTTGTTCATCAGGAACCCTACCGTGCCAAGGTTCAGGCCAAAGGCGGGAACGATGTGATCGGTGTCGATCATGGCGTGCAGGATCTGCAGCATGAAACCGTCACCACCAAGCACGACGGCGGCGTCTGCCTGTTCAAGCGGCACCCAGTCATGCATGGTACGCAGGGTTTCCCCGGCTTCCTGCGCCTGCTGTGTCGGTGACACGAACAGGGCGAGGCGGGCAAAATCAGACATGGTTTCGGTAGGCCCCCGGTGTAAACTTGGCCCAAGGGATATGGGCCGCCTTGCTCTGGCGCAATGCACAAACGCACTGCGGCCATCAGATACTGCCTTGCGCGGGAACGCTTTTGCAAGGATCGGCGCGCTATGGGCACGGGAATGGGTGAAAGCGGATCAGGACTGGATAGCCAACGGTCGCAGGACCGGCTGACAGGCTTGCCCGGAACGCCCGCTGCGCTGGCATGGCTGGAGGAGCACGGGCGCAACGGCTTTGTCCACGCCATGCTGATCGGCCTTCACCGCATCCGTTCGGTCAATCTTGCCTATGGGCAGGCCGGCGGCGACCTCGCACTGGTCGAGATCGCCCGCCGCATTGCCGATTTCGCGCGTGAGGAGCTGGGCCGCGATGCCTTTGTCGCGCGGATCGGAGGCGGGGATTTCCTGGTGGCCAGTGCCGGGGTGCTCAGCCGCGATCGCTGGCAGTGGCTGGCAGAGGCGCTGGTCCGCAGCGTTTCGCGTGCCTTGCCGATGCGTGATGACGTGCTGCACCTTGTGCCACGCACCGCGTTGTTGCGCGGGCAGCCCGGTGAAAGCGGGGCTGCTCTGCTCGACCGGCTCGACCAGGCGCTGGATTCGTTGCAGCAGCAGGCCGGACGCCGGCTGATCTGGGCCGACGGATCGCATCGCGCGCGCGGGCGCAGCGCGGCGCGGCTTGAAGCCGATCTGATCGGGGCGATGGCCCGTGACGAGATCGGACTGGTGTTTCAGCCGCAGTACGCTGTTTCGTCCGGTGCGATTGCCGGGGTGGAGGCGCTGGCGCGCTGGGATCATCCCCAGCTTGGCAGGATCGGTGCGGAAACGCTGTTTGCGATTGCCGAGCGGGGCGACCACATCGCCCAGCTTTCGCGGCATATTGCCCGTCGCGCGCTGAGCATTGCCGCATCGTGGAACCCGCCCCTGGCGCTTTCGCTCAACGTGACGGCGGAAGATCTGGCGGACGACCGCTTTGCCGCAGGGTTCAAGGCGATGCTGGCGGAAACGGGCTTTGCGCCAAGCCTGCTGACGCTGGAAGTGACCGAGCATGCGCTGGTCGCGGAGTTCGCGCGCTCGGCAGAGGCGCTGTCGGAACTGGCGGCAACCGGCGTGCGGATCGCGCTGGACGATTTCGGCACGGGCTATGCCAATTTCCGCACGCTCAAGGCATTGCCGCTTGATACCTTGAAGCTTGATGCGTCGCTGGTGCGCGATGTCGATCACGATCCGCGCGATCGTGCGATCCTGCGCGCAATTGTTGCCATGGCGCGCGCGTTGCAGCTCAAGACGGTGGTCGAAGGGATCGAGCGTGAAGGGCAGCTTGCGGTCCTGCGCGCGGAGGCCTGCGATGTGTTCCAGGGTTTTCTCCGTGCCGGCCCGCTGGCGCCGCAGGAGATCGCCGCGCTCGCGCGTTAGGCGGCCTTTGCGGCGCGCCGCGCTATCGCCGAAAGGCCCTTCGTGAGCTGTACGAGGCCGTTCAGGCGGCCTTCGGGTGTGCCCCAGGCACGCTGGATCACCAGCTTGTTGTCGGGCCGCAGCTTGGCAACGCCGCCAAGCCGTTCGACATAGCTTATCAGGCCCATCGGGTCGGGGAAGCTGTCCTGGTGGAAGCTGACCAGCGCCCCCTTGGCGCCAACGTCGATCTTGGCGATGTTCGCGGCAATCGCCTGACGCTTTACCTCGATCAGGCGCAGCAGGTTCTGCGTGGGCTGGGGCAGGGGGCCGAAACGGTCGATCATCTCGGCGGCAAGGGCTTCGACCCCGTCGGCCCCATCGGCATCGTTCATCCGGCGGTAGAGCGCCATGCGCACGGCCAGATCCGGGACATAGTCTTCGGGTATCATGATCGGCGCATCGACCGTTATCTGCGGGCTGAGCGCATCGCGTTCGCGCGCAAGGCCGATGTCTCCGGCCTTGGCGGCAAGGATCGCGTCTTCTAGCATCGACTGGTAGAGTTCGAAGCCCACTTCGCGGATATGCCCGGACTGTTCATCGCCCAGCAGGTTGCCCGCGCCGCGAATGTCGAGATCGTGGCTTGCGAGCTGGAAGCCCGCGCCCAGACTGTCGAGATCGCCCAGCACCTTGAGCCGCTTTTCCGCGATTTCCGAAAGCGCCATGTCTTCGGGATAGGTGAGGTAGGCATAGGCACGGATCTTCGCACGCCCAACCCGCCCGCGGAGCTGGTAAAGCTGGGCGAGACCGAACCGGTCGGCGCGGTGGATGACGATGGTATTGGCGCTGGGAATGTCGATGCCGCTTTCGACGATCGTCGTCGACAGCAGCACTTCGTACTTCTTTTCATAGAACGCGCCCATGCGGTCCTCGACCTCGGTCGGGCTCATCTGGCCATGCGCGGTCACGAAGCGCACTTCGGGCACGTTCAGATGCAGCCATTCCTCCAGTTCGGCCATGTCCGAAATGCGCGGAACGATAATGAAGCTCTGCCCGCCGCGCTGGTGTTCGCGCAACAGCGCCTCGCGCATCACCATGTCGTCCCACGGCATGACATACGTGCGCACGGCCAGCCGGTCGACCGGCGGGGTCTGGATCGTCGAAAGTTCGCGCAGGCCCGACATCGCCATCTGCAAGGTTCGCGGTATCGGCGTTGCGGTCAGCGTCAGGACGTGGACATCGGTTTTCAGCTCCTTGAGCTTTTCCTTGTGCGTCACGCCGAAACGCTGTTCTTCATCGACGATCACAAGGCCCAGGCGCTTGAACTCTACCGACTTCGAAAGCAGGGCGTGCGTGCCGATCACGATATCGACCTTGCCACTGGCCAGTCCCGCTTTCGTTTCCGCCGCTTCCTTTGCCGGGACCAGCCGGGAAAGCCGCCCGATTTCCAGCGGGAAGCCCTGAAAGCGTTCGATGAAATTGGCGTAGTGCTGACGGGCGAGCAGGGTGGTCGGGGCAATCACCGCCACTTGCACTCCGGCCATGGCGGCCACGAACGCCGCGCGCAACGCCACTTCGGTCTTTCCGAAGCCGACATCGCCACACACCAGCCGGTCCATCGGCTTGCCTTCGACCAGATCGCTCAGCACATCGTCGATGGCGCGTTCCTGATCGTCGGTTTCATCCCACGGGAAGCGGTCCACAAATGGCCCGTAGCTGGTTGGATCGACCGGCAGCACGGTGCCCTGCTGCAAGGCGCGCTGCGCGGCGGTGGCCATGAGATGCCCGGCAATTTCAAGAATGCGCTCCCGCATCCGCGCCTTGCGGCGTTGCCACGCTTCACCGCCCAGCCGGTCCAGCGCAACGCCATCGCTGTCGCTGCCATAGCGCGAGAGGACATCGAGATTTTCGACCGGGATATAGAGCTTGTCGCCGCCGGCATATTCAAGCTGCACGCAATCGTGCGGCGATTTGCCGACGGCAATTGCTTCCAGCCCGATATAGCGGCCAATGCCATGTTCCATGTGGACGACGAGATCGCCCGGCGTAAGCGCGGACAGTTCCGCCAGAAAGGCATCGGCGTCCTTGCGCTTCTTCTTGCGGCGCACCAGCCGGTCGCCAAGAATGTCCTGCTCGGTCAGCAGTTCCAGTTCGTCGTTGGCAAAGCCTTCCTCAAGCGGCAGGACAATGGCCACGGGCTTGCCCGATGCAGCCATGCCGAGGGCTTCCTGCCAGCTATCGGCCGCAAGCGGCGCGGTCTTGCCAGCGTCGGCCAGCAACGAGGCGAGCCGGGAGCGTGACCCGGCGCTGTACGCGGCGATGATCGGCTTGTGTCCGCGCGTGCCCAGCGCCGACAGGTACTTGCCTGCCGCTTCATAGATGTTCGGCCCGCCATTTCCTGCTGCCGCGCGCTCCGGCGTAAAATCGTGGGCCGAACGAAACCCGAAGTCGATGGTCTGCGCCGAATCCGGCTCGGCAAAGATCGACGTGCGGTGCGCCGGCCATGCCGTCAGCGCGCGGTCGATCTCGTCACGCGTGAGGTAGAGCGCGTCTTCCGACAGTGGCCGGTAACTGCCGGGGGCCTTCGACGCACTGTCCAGCCTGCTCTGGTGGTAATCGGCAATATCGGTCAGGCGTTGTTCGCATGCCTTGGCCGCCGCTGCGTCGATCAGCACGAGATCGCCGTCATTCAGGTGATCGAACAGGCTTACCAGCCGGTCCTCGAACAGCGGCAGCCAGTGCTCCATCCCTGCCAGCCTGCGCCCGTCGGTAATCGCCTGGTAAAGCGGATCACCGGTCGCGTTGGCGCCGAACAGTTCGCGGTAGCGCGCGCGAAACCGCTTGATGCTGGCATCATCGAGCAAGGCTTCGCTTGCCGGAAGCAGCAGGTGGGTTTCAACCGGCTGCACCGACCGCTGGGTGTTGGGATCGAACAGGCGCAGCGTTTCCAGTTCGTCGCCGAAAAAGTCCAGCCGCAGTCCGTGGTCGAGGCCCGATGGGTAGATATCGAAGACCGATCCACGCACCGCGTATTCCCCGGCATCGACCACGGTATCGGTGCGCGAATACCCCTGGCGCTGGAGCAGGGCGATCAGGCTTTCACGGCCGATCTCGGTGCCGGGAGAGAGCAGGCGGGTGGATTCGCGGATGCGGAACGGGGTCAGCACCCGCTGCAATACGGCGTTGATCGTCGTCACCAGCAGTTGCGGGCCGGTCTGCTTGTGTTGCAGCCGTTGCAACGCGGACAGGCGGCGCGCGCTGACGGAAAGGGCCGGCGATGCACGGTCGAACGGCAGGCAATCCCATGCCGGGAAATCGATGACCTGCAGATCCGGCGCAAAGAAGGCTGCGCTTTCGACAATTGCACGCATTGCCGCTTCATCGGGCGCGATGAACACCGCTCTGCCCCCGGCCGCACGCGCAAGGTCGGCAAGCACGAGCGGCTGCGCTCCGCGCGCGACGGAAGACAGCGTCAGCGGCGTCTTGGCCGAAAGGATCCGGTTCAGGTCTGGCATGGCAGGCGGCTTGCGCTAATGGACCGCGCAATCAGCGCGGAATGTCGACGTAGTCCAGCTTGCGCATCGCGTCCATCAAGGGGCCAGCGTATTTTTCCGGCACAGGCATGGTGCCAAGCGCCCAGGCCATGATTTCGACGTCATCCTCTTCGATCAGGTCTTCAAACCACGCAATGTCGGCGGCGGTCCATTGCGCGTGGAAACGATCGAAGAAGCAGCCGATCATGTAATCGGCTTCGCGCGTGCCGCGATGCCAGGCACGAAAGCGGATCCGGCGCAGGGCTTCGGGAGTGGCGGCAGCGTTATCAGTCATGGATAGGCCGATAAGCGGATATCGGCGCGGAAACAAGGCAGGGCAGGCAATACCAAGGGGCATTGCGGCGCGCCGCCCAAGCGCGGCGGCCGGAATGCCCCAAGCTTACTTCACGGCTTGCAAGGCAGCAACGACATCGGCGGGCTGCCGCCCCATCAGATCCTTCGCCAGTTCGGCAATCAGCGCGCGCTGCAGGGCCTTGCTGTAGTGATGGCGCAATTCGCCCAACGTGCGGGGCGATGCAATTACCACCAGCTTTTCAATCTTGTGGTCCTGCACCTGGCGGTTCAGCCAGACCCCGACGGCAGCTGCGTGTGCATCCTCGTCACGCTGGTGGCCGGAGGGGTTCGCGGCGCTTGACCCGTGACGCCCGCCTGCGTTGTGGTTGTGCTCGGCAAGGTGGGGCACGGGAAGGACGACCAGATCCGGTTCGGCTTCGGTTCCGCTGTTGCGCAGAATCTGCCAGTCCTGGCCATCGACCAGAGCGATAACGGCACCATGGGGGATCAACATTGCGTTCTCCTGTTCGTTCTCTTGCACAACGGATGAAACGCCCGGTCGGGGCCGCACGCCATGCGGTGCATCAAAAATGCCAACTATTTTGCCGAAGGCGGCATTGGCGAAGGCAGGCCGTTCCGCCTATGTCAGCGCGATGCGGCCCGACCTGCTCAATCCTGTCTTTGCGGAAACCGCCAGCCTCAAGGGCGTGGGGCCTGGCCTGGCTCGCCCGCTGGAAAAGCTGGGACTGAACCGGATACGAGATCTGGCATATCACCTGCCCGATCGCTTTGTCGCCCGCCGGGCCGTGGGGAGCCTCGATGAAGCAGCCGTGGGTGAAAACATCGTCCTTGCCCTGACGCCCCGCGAATACCGCCAGCCTGCGGGACGCGGCCCGTTCCGCGTGATGGCAGAGGATGAGGTCGGCAACTTCGTCGCGCTAACCTATTTCGGGCGCGCGGCGTATTCTGCCAAGAAGCAGCTTCCGCTGGGCGAAAAGCGGTGGGTGGCAGGCAGGCTGGACCAGTATGGCCAGACCTGGCAGATGGTTCACCCCGATCATGTCAGTCCCGACAGCGACGGGATGATCGGCCAGTTGAACGAAGCGGTCTATCCGCTGTCGGAGGGACTGACCCAAGGACGCATGCAAGGGCTGGTGCAGCAGGCTCTGGGTCACCTGCCGCACTTGCCCGAATGGATCGAACCGGGCCTGCTTGCCCGCAACGCGTGGCCTGCATGGCACGATGCGCTGGCCCGCGCCCATAAAACCGAGGACAAGGCCGCGCGCGACCGTCTGGCCTATGACGAATTGCTGGCCAACAGCCTTGCCCTCATGCTGGTGCGCGAAAGCAACCGCAGCAGGCAGGGCACGCCACTCCATGGTGATGGTCGCTTGCGCGCGCGGCTCAGCCTGCCGTTCGCGCTTACGGGCGCGCAAGTGCGCTCGATCGCCGAGATTGAAGGGGATATGGCCCAGGGCGCGCCGATGCTCCGGTTGCTGCAAGGCGATGTCGGTTCTGGCAAGACTGCCGTGGCGCTGCACGCCATGCTGATCGCGGTGGAAGCGGGCGGGCAAGCCGCGCTGCTGGCGCCGACCGAGATTCTTGCCCGCCAGCACGCCGATACGCTTTCACGCATGGCTGCGGGGACCGGCGTTTCCATCGCGCTGCTGACCGGCCGGGACAAGGGCAGGGCGCGCGAATCGATCCTGATGGGCCTGATCGACGGCAGCATCGACATTTGCGTGGGCACGCACGCGATCTTTCAGGAAACGGTTGCCTATCGCAATCTGGCGCTGGTGGTTATTGACGAACAGCACCGCTTTGGCGTGGGCCAGCGGCTGATGCTGACCCAGAAGGCAAAACGCACGCCGCACTGCCTGGCAATGACGGCGACACCGATCCCGCGTACGCTAACGCTGGCGCAATACGGGGAAATGGACGTCTCACGGCTCGACGAGATGCCGCCGGGCCGGCAGGCGATTGACACGCGGGTCGTCGCGCAGGATCGGCTGGCCGATGTTGTGGAAGGGGTAGGCCGTCACATTGCCAGGGGTGGACAGGCCTATTGGGTCTGTCCGATGGTCCGCGAACTGGAGACGCAGGACATCGCCGCCGCCGAAGCGCGCCACGCTGCCCTGCAAGAGCGATTCGGGGACGGCGTGGTCATGGTGCATGGGCAGATGCGCCCGGAAGCCAAGGACGCCGCGATGGATCGCTTCGCGCGCGGCGAAGCAAGCCTGCTGGTGGCTACCACGGTGATCGAAGTCGGTGTCGATGTGCCCAATGCCACGCTGATGGTCATCGAACAGGCCGAACGCTTCGGCCTTGCCCAGCTTCACCAGTTGCGTGGGCGGGTAGGGCGAGGCACCCAGCAATCGACCTGCCTCCTGCTGCGCGGTGAGGCGCTTTCGGAGACGGGGCGCGAACGTCTGGCGCTGATGCGCGAGACGCAGGACGGGTTCCGGCTGGCCGAGGAGGATCTGCGTTTGCGCGGAGGTGGGGAACTGCTTGGTACGCGGCAATCCGGCGATACCCCGTTCAAGGTCGCGGATTTCGAACAGATCGCGCGGTTGCTGCCGCTGGCGCACGACGATGCCCGCTTGCTGATGGAGCGCGATGGCGGGCTTTCATCGCCGCGCGGGGCTGCGGCACGCGTGTTGCTGTACCTGTTCGAACGTGACTGGGGCGTGCAATTGCTACGGGGTGGCTGAAGGCGATGCCCGCAACCGCAAGGTAGGGCGGCGCGGAGAGGAAGATTCCGCGCCGCCCACAAGGCTTACTTGCCGGAAGACGGCGTGGCGGTGCCCTTGGTAGCTTCGGCGAACTGTTCGGCAGTCATGCCGATCATCAGGCCGTTGGCACCCTTGGCGACGGAAGTCTTGGGCATTTTCACCGGGGCAGAGCCAGTGTCCATCACGAAGTCGGTTTCGCCAACGTCGGTGATCTTGCCCAGCACGGTGGTACCGTCCGAGGCGTGGACCGGTGCATCGACCGTAATTGCGGCGGCGAGCGCGGCAGCCGCATCGGCTTCGGCCTTTTCCACCGCGGCGTCGAGCTGTTCGCGCGTCATTGCGATGATCGGGCCTTTGGGGCTGGTGCCCAGCGATGCCAGCGCCAGTGTTGCCGTGTTCTTGCCTGTGTCGATGACAAAGTTCGGCCCGCTGATGCTCTTGATCGTCCCGACTTCGGCACCGGCCGTATCGAATACATTGGCGCCGACCGCAGGCGCAGGCGCAGGCGCTGCAGCGGGGGTGGCGGCGGCTTGCGCAAAGGCCGATGGTGCAAGCGCGAGCGAGGTGACAGTAGCGGCAAAAACAAATGCAATCTTGGACGTCTTCACGAAATCAGGCTCCTAACCTATTGATACTATTGCAAGGAACAGCATGGCGGAGGGAAGCCAGCGACAAAAAGAGAAATCGGCGCATCCTGCACTTTTTGGGGCAAATTGAATGACTTGTGCATCAGGTGCGACGAACCGTTGCCCTGCCTGAACATTCCGTCACGCAAGGCATGCAACGCAAAAGGGCGGCCGTGGTGGCCGCCCTTGCTGTTCATTTGCAGGCTGAAGTGGTCGGGGAAAGAGGATTCGAACCTCCGGCCCCTGCCTCCCGAAGACAGTGCTCTACCAGGCTGAGCTATTCCCCGACCGATCAGCAGCCAGTTTCCCGGCTGCAAGGCAGGCGCGCCCTATACGGGGCAGCCACGGCACTGGCAAGCGGGGCGCGCAAAGTTTTTTGAACAGCCGGGTTTTGCAGTAGTTTTGCGATTGCGCGCGCGCCGGGATAAGGCAGTGCCATGGCTCCAGTCCCCGAATCCGCGCCGCACCCTGAATGGCAGTATCTGAACCTGATGCGCCAGATATGGGAGCAGGGGGACGAACGGATAGACCGTACTGGCGTGGGCACGCGCTCTGTCTTTGGCGCGCAATTGCGCTTCGACCTCGGCGATGGCCGTATGCCGCTGCTTACCACCAAACGCGTGTTCTGGAAAACAGCCACGCGCGAGTTCCTGTGGTTCCTGACGGGCGATACCAACATTCGCGCGCTGTGCGCGCAAGGCGTCGAGATCTGGACCGACTGGCCGCTTGACCGGTACCGCAAGGCGACCGGCGACATGATTTCGCGCGCTGATTTCTCAGCCCGGATCGTGGCGGATGCCGTATTCGCGGAGCAGTGGGGCGATCTTGGGCCGGTCTATGGCAAGCAATGGGTAAACTGGCCGGTTTACGAACCGGCAAGTGACGGACTGTTCCGCCAGCGGGCGCACGGTGTAAACCAGGTAGCCGACGTCGTTGCATCGCTACGCCACAATCCGGGAAGCCGGCGCCACATCGTTGAAGGCTGGAATGTGGCGGAACTTGACGAGATGGCATTGCCTCCGTGCCACAAGACCTATCAGTTCCACGTATCGGGCAACCGGCTCAACGGGTTGCTTTATCAGCGCAGTTGCGACGTGGCGTTGGGCCTGCCCTTCAATCTTTGGGGTGCGGCGCTGTTCGTGCGGATGCTGGCGCATCAGTGCGATCTGGAGCCGGGCGAACTGGTCTGGATGGGCGGGGATACCCACCTCTATCTCAATCACGCCGCGCTGGTCGAAACCCAGTTGAATCGCCAGCCCGAAGGGACACCGCGCCTTGCTATCCGGCGGCGACCCGATACCATCTTCGGCTACAGGATCGAGGATTTCGAGGTCACCGGATATGCACCCCAGGGCCAGTTGAGCGCCCCCGTTGCGGTCTGACACACCTGATTGACTCGGAAAGCTGCGTGAAATAATATAATACGCAGTTAGAATATTGCGTCTTACCGCTTTTGACTTGTGGCGGTTGCAGGCGCGGGAGAGTCGCATGATGCAGGCGTCGAGGCCATGACCGGAAAGCCGCGCGGGAATCTGCCGCCGCTGGCGTTGCACGTGCCGGAGCCGAAGTTCCGTCCCGGCGACGCTGTCGATTATTCCCACCTTTCGATACCGCCCGCAGGGATACAGCCCCGCCCGGACGAACAGTGCGAGGCGGCGCTGACTCATCCCTTGTGCACCGACCTTGTGCGCGTGCTCGATGAAGACCATCGCGCAGTCGGTCCTTGGGATCCTCGGCTTGATGCCGAAACACTGCGCCGGATGTTGCGGATGATGGCGCTGACGCGCGCGTTCGACGACCGGATGTACCGCGGGCAGCGGCAGGGCAAGACCAGCTTCTACATGAAGTGTACCGGAGAGGAGGCGACATCGGTTGCCCCGGCGATGGCACTTGCGCACGATGACATGGTCTTTCCCAGCTATCGCCAGCAGGGCATTCTGATCACCCGCGGTTACCCGCTGGTCGACATGATCAACCAGATCTACTCCAACCGCGCCGACCGTCTGAAAGGGCGGCAGTTGCCGATCATGTACTCTGCGCGCGAGGCTTCGTTCTTCACGATTTCGGGCAATCTGGCGACCCAGTATCCCCAGGCCGTTGGCTGGGCGATGGCCAGCGCGATCAAGGGCGACAGCCGGATCGCGGCGACATGGATCGGGGAGGGCTCTACCGCCGAGGGCGATTTCCATTCGGCGATGACTTTCGCCACGGTCTATAACGCGCCGGTAATCTTCAATGTGGTCAACAACCAGTGGGCGATTTCCAGCTTTTCCGGGTTTGCCGGGGCGGAACGCACCACGTTTGCCGCACGCGCCATTGGATACGGCATGGCGGGCCTTCGGGTGGACGGGAACGATCCGCTGGCCGTCTATGCCGCTACCCAGTGGGCCGCCAACCGCGCCCGCGCCAATGCCGGGCCGACCTTGATCGAGCACTTCACCTATCGGGCCGAGGGGCATTCGACGTCTGACGATCCCGGCCAGTACCGTTCTGCGCACGAGCGCGAGGAATGGCCGCTGGGCGATCCGGTGATGCGGCTGAAACAGCACCTGATCGCGCTGGGCGAATGGTCGGTGGACGCCCATCGGGAAATGGACGCCGAACTGGTGGAAGAAGTGAAGGCAGCGACAAAAGCCGCGGAAAAGAACGGCGTGCTGGGCCACGGCCTGCACCATCCTTTCCGTACGATGTTCGAGGACGTGTTCGAGGAATTGCCCTGGCACCTGCGCGAACAGAGCGAACAGGCGATCCGCGAACGGCGGATCAAGTGGCCCGACTGGAAGGAATCATGAGCGAGGACATGACCCTGCCGGGTACCGCCTCGCGCCGGCTCAACATGATCGAGGCGATCAACGACGCGCTCGACGTGATGATGGCGCGTGATCCCGATGTTGTCGTGATGGGCGAGGATGTCGGCTATTTCGGCGGCGTTTTCCGGGCGACGGCCGGGTTGCAGCGCAAATATGGCAAGACCCGCGTGTTCGACACACCGATCAGCGAATGCGGCATCATCGGGGTGGCGGTGGGTATGGGCGCCTATGGCCTGCGTCCGGTGCCGGAAATCCAGTTTGCCGACTACATCTACCCCGGCCTTGATCAGCTCGTGTCCGAAGCGGCCCGCCTGCGCTACCGGTCGGCGGGCGAGTTCACCGCGCCGATGACCGTCCGTTCTCCCTTCGGCGGGGGCATCTTTGGCGGGCAGACGCACAGCCAGAGTCCCGAAGCCCTGTTCACCCATGTCGCCGGATTGAAGACTGTCGTGCCAAGCACGCCCCACGACGCCAAGGGCTTGCTGATTGCCGCGATCGAGGACAACGACCCGGTCATCTTCTTTGAACCCAAGCGCATCTACAACGGCCCTTTCAGCGGGTATTACGACAAACCGGTGGAGCCATGGGCGCGGCACGACGACAGCCTTGTGCCGGAAGGGCATTACCGCATTCCGCTGGGCAAGGCGCGGGTCGCACGTGAAGGCGAGGCATTCACCGTGCTTGCCTATGGAACGATGGTTCATGTGGCGTCCGCGGTCTGCGCGGAGAAGGGAGTCGATGCCGAAATCATCGACTTGCGCACACTCGTGCCGCTGGACATCGCAGCGGTGGAAAAGTCTGTGCAGAAAACCGGCAAATGCATGATCGTGCACGAAGCAACCCGTACTGGCGGGTTTGGTGCGGAACTGTCCGCGCTGGTGCAGGAACGCTGCTTCTATCACCTTGAAGCGCCGATAGAGCGGGTGACCGGCTTCGACACACCTTACCCCCATAGCCTCGAATGGGCCTATTTTCCCGGCCCTGTCCGTATTGGCGAGGCTATCGACCGCCTGATGAAAGCCTGATCCGATGGGAACCTTCACATTCCGCCTGCCCGACATTGGCGAAGGCATAGCCGAAGCGGAAATCGTTGCGTGGCACGTCAAGGTTGGCGACCGGGTGACCGAAGACGGTCGCCTTGCCGACATGATGACCGACAAGGCCACGGTAGAAATGGAAAGTCCGGTGTCAGGAACGGTCGTTGCGGTCGCCGGTGATGTCGGGGATGTTATCGCAATCGGATCGGCTCTGGCCGTGATCGAAACCGATGATGACGATCAGGCAGACAATGCGACCAGTGATAAGGAAGAATCGCCCGTCATATCCGAAACGGCAACCAGACCTGCCATGGCGGCCAATTCGGAAGCTGGCGAGCCCCGGACGCCAGAAAAACCGGCACCAGCGCCGATTTCTAGTGATGGCCCTGTGCCGTCCAAGGTTCTTGCCAGTCCGGCTGTCCGCCAGCGTGCGCATGACCTTGGCATAGATCTTTTCAGGGTCCGTCCGGCCGAAGCGGGACGTATCCGCCATGCTGATCTTGACCGTTTCATTGCCTACAACGGCGCATCAGGTTTTGCCGCCGCGGCCACTGTGCGGCCCGATGAGGTAATGAAGGTCATCGGCATGCGGCGGCGCATTGCTGAAAACATGGCGGCATCGAAGCGCCACATTCCGCACTTCTCCTATGTCGAGGAGTGTGACGTTACCGCCCTTGAAACGATGCGCGCCCAATTGAACGCCAGTCGCACAAATGGCGAACGGTTGACGATGCTGCCGTTGCTGATCGTGGCGATCTGCCGGGCCTTGCTGCAGTTTCCGATGCTCAACGCGCGATATGACGACGAAGCCGGGATCGTCACCCGCCACGGTGCGGTGCACCTTGGCATCGCCACGCAGACACCGGCGGGCCTCATGGTGCCGGTGGTCCGCAATGCGCAGGCGCTCAACCTGTGGCAGCTTGCGCGCGAAATTGCGCGGCTGGCCGAAGCCGCGCGCGCAGGCACGGCACGCTCTGACGAACTTTCGGGTTCCACCCTGACGCTCACCTCGCTTGGCCCGCTGGGCGGCGTGGCTACAACGCCGGTCATCAACCGGCCGGAAGTGGCGATCATCGGACCAAACCGCATTGTCGAACGGCCGATGTTCGTTGCCGACGGAATGGGCGGTGAACGCATCGAGAAGCGCAAGCTGATGAATATCTCGATCAGTTGCGATCATCGCGTGGTTGACGGGCACGATGCGGCCAGCTTTGTTCAGGCAGTAAAGCGGTTGATCGAGACGCCAGTGCTGCTGCTGGCGGACTGACCGGCACCGCTCCTGACGAGGAGGCGAAATTGCCCACGCTCGACGCGCGTATCGACGCCCACATTGCTGCGGCGGGCGATTTTGCGCGGCCGATCCTCGATCATTTCCGCGCCGCCGTGCATCGCGCCGTGCCGGACTGTGAAGAAGCGATCAAGTGGGGCATGCCGCACTTTACGCTGGGCGGGCGGAACCTGGCGGGCATGGCCGCGTTCAAACGGCACGTCTCGATCTTCTTTCATACCGATTCGAAGGCGAACGGAACTGGCCGATTCCGCCAGATCAAATGCCTCGATAACCTGCCCTTAACGGAAGAGCTCGAAGCCTATATCCGCGCTGCGGTCGAGCAGCTTGGCCAAGGTGCCAAACCCAGGCCGCGTGCAACCCCCAAGCCGGTTACGCCGCTGCCGCAACCCTTTGCGGATGCGCTGAATGCGGCGGCTGCAGGTGAACAATTTGCCGCGATGGCGCCCGGTTATCGCCGCGACTATATCGAATGGATTGCGTCAGCCAGGACCGAGTCCACGCGCACCAAATGCATCGCCCAGGCGGTCGCATGGATTGGCGAGGGCAAGGACCGTAACTGGCTGTACCGCAAGTGCTGAACGGTCAGCGCACCACGCCACGATAGGTTAGCTGGCCACTGCCGCGCTGCGCCAGCGTATCGGGGACACGCCAGCGCAAGTGGGTGACATCTTCTGGCGTGGCCGAGCGGACGCTCCCGTCTGCTTCGCGCACCGTCAGGTCTTCCATCCGACCCCAGTTTCGTCCGCCGTCAATGGAAACATCCTCCGCGCCGTCCACGCTGCGCTGGAAGGCCACAGTGCGTGGCATGGGGTTGGTGACGACGAAAGCGCGTCCGCGCCGCGCAGTCCAGTTGACCACGAAGATGACCTGGTCACCGGGCATCAGCCGTTCAGCGCGTTCAAGAACACGGCTGGTACGGCCGCCGGGTGCGGCGATGAACCGTTCCACGAACACGTCGCTGGCAAAGTGGACGGAATCGGCAGCGTCGGCGGCCACCGGAGCGCAGAGCGCGACCGCGCTGCCCGCGCCAAGAACGATGGATCGTGCAAGCATCATGGCCCCCCGGCGCCCCCTTGGCGCCCGTGGGAACGGAGTTTGCACAGCTCCGGCTAAGGTATGGTTAATGCGGCGCAACCATGTTTATGCGGCGGAATGAAAAATGCTGTTCCAAGAGCGTTGACAGGGCGTCGGACCTGCCATAATGGCGGCGCTCCCAAGGGCGAGCGGGTGTAGCTCAGTTGGTTAGAGTATCGGCCTGTCACGCCGAGGGTCGCGGGTTCAAGTCCCGTCACTCGCGCCACTTGGATCACAAAAAAGGCGCTTTCGGGCGCCTTTTTCTTTGCCCGCGACACAGCCTTGGGCGACCCTTCCGGTTTGTGCGTTTCTGCTTGTTGACAGGGTGCATTGCCTGCCATAAAGGCGCGGCTCCCAAGGGGCACGCGGGTGTAGCTCAGTTGGTTAGAGTATCGGCCTGTCACGCCGAGGGTCGCGGGTTCAAGTCCCGTCACTCGCGCCACCTTGGGAAGTTCTGGCTGGCTTTGCCCGCCTCAGGGCTTTGATGTCGCCGCCTTGAGCTGGCTGACAAACGCAGCATTCCAGCCTCTTGCTGCGGAAAGCGCCAAGCCTTCATATTTCGCCTGATCAATACTGACCGCCGAAGATTCGCGCGATTGCGCGCGAACGCCCACGCCCAGCGCATTGCCAAGCGCCTGTTGGTAACTGTTGTCGCTGCGCGATGAATCCGCAATCGATCCAATGGGTTCATCCGATACAGCGTTTCCGTCCAGCTTGAAGATGAAGTCCCCTTCCAGGAACTCCTTCCGGCGCGATGCCATGACCCGCATCGTGCTCAACGCCGGATTGATGCCAAATTGCAGGCTGGCCGAGGCGCTGGCGGTATAGCCGATCGACTTGCTCGATTTCAGGCCGGCGAAATCGAACATCAGGTTGGGCATGATAACCATCGCCTGCTGTGTCAGCGAAAGCAGCGGCGCACCGAAACTGCCGAACTCGGTCCGGGCAAGAGGGTAGTTTCCCCGCACGCCCGTTGCAGCGGGGCCGGTGACAATGCCCTTCATGTTCCCGCGGTCGGCAGGGACTTCCACATCGTAGGCGTCACCGCCAAGTTTGAGCTTGTCGGCCCCCTCGCTCGCCATGACTTGCTCCTGCGGCACGACGTCAAAGCCCGCTGCCGTCAGTTGGGCGATAAGATCGGCATGCGCCGCCGATGCGATCCGCGTCAGCAGGGGCAGGTCGATACCCCATGCCACCAGTTCAACGGTCGAGGATGCCCCAGGGTTGTTGTTGAGAATGCCGCCGGACGCCCGCCCGGTCGTCTTTGCTGTGCGGAAGCCGCCGACATTATACCCTGCCACGATCACGCGACCGGGAAATATCGCAAACGCCTTTTGCTGGCCCATGCTCTTCTTGAGCGCAACCGGCATCGCGGGCGCGCTGATCGGTCCAGAAGAGGCGGTTTTCGCACCGGTCGCGTTGGGGCTGGCGGGCAGTGTGTTGCCGGTTCGCAGCCGGTTGAGGATCGACTGCGCCGATGACTGGGCGAGCGCGGGAGTGGAAACGGCGCCGATAAGCGCGACAGCACAGATGGCGTTGACAACTTTCACCAGTTCCCTCCTCCAAAGTACTCTTTCGGGGAACCTAGCACTGCCCTGCGCCATGCAGAAACGCTTCGCATTACCTGACGGCAATTGTCATGAAAGGAAGGCTGGGCGGTCAGCTCCAGCGGCCCGTTTCCATCCAGATCAGAAAACGCCGCAGCGGCAAAAGCCAAGCGGTGCCGAGGATTATATAGACCACCGTTTGTAACAGAACGTGCCATTGCGCGATTCTGTCCGCGGCGCTGGCCACGGCAATGGCATAGAGCGCAAGCGCGACGATCAAGGCGAGAATCCCGACCGGCTTGCGCCAGGTTGGGCGGAAATCCTGCTTCATGCGCGATGCTCCCACGGGCCATAGAACCGGGTTGGCGTAACTACGGCGCGCAGCGGACGGTCGTGCGGTTCCACGGGAAGACGGTCCACCAACTGGCTGTCCCAGGCCAGGCCGATTGCTGTTGCCGAAGGGTTTTCCGATAGCCAGCGGTCATAGTGCCCGCCGCCTTGTCCAAGACGCCCGCCGTCCGCGCTGAACCCGACAAGCGGCACGAACAGCACGTCAGGAACGATTTCCGGCGCATCGGCCGCTGGCTGCATGATGCCGTGCCAGGGGCCGGGGGCTAGCAGATCGTCCAGCCATGGCGATGTCCATTCGCGGAAGATCATATCCGCTTGCCGGTCGGCAAACCACGGCAGGGCAACTTTGTGACCCGCTTCGTGAAAGTGGCGAGCGTAAGCATGGGCAGGCGCTTCGGCGCCGCTGGCGACATAGACTGCCACGGCCGAGCCTTCGGGCACGAGCGCCCCAAGCGAGGATGGCGGGCGCATGAACATGAGTGCGCGAACCCGTGCATCAAGTGCATCGACATGCGCCTTGCGCTGCGCCCTGAGATGCCTGCGCAACGCTTCCTTGCTTTCCACGCGATACTCCGCAAACGGGGACGGAAAAGGTGACGGGCCCACCGTGGGTCGTTAGCTCGGAAAATCCTCTGACGCCTCGACGTCAGGTGGGGACCGTGTGTCCGGGACCAGGATCCCGGATAGGGACAGCCCCCTTGGATTGCTTATAGCCTCAGGGATGTTCATGCGGCTCGTGCCGGGCAGATCCCGTCGCCATCCGATCTAGGCGTTCGACGGTCCTTGCTCAAGGGCTGCGGCAAGATTTTCGATCCGCGTGGCAATTGCATCAACGCGCTGGGCAGCAACTGCAAGCACTTCACTGTGATCGTCAGCAACAGCGCCGGGTGCAGATGCTCCGGGCGGAGGGGCATTGCGATGCGCTTCGTGAAGCTCGTCGGCCAGCATCAGCGCAGCAAACAGCAAGGTCCGCGCTTCGCCCTGCGTGCTGCCGATCTTGCGGGCTCGCTCGTCGATCATGCGGCCAAGCATTGCGATGTGCGGCTCTTCGCCATCGGCGCAGGATACCGCAAACGCGCGGCCACCGATTTCCAGTGTAACATTGCTCATTGCGATACCGGATTTTGCGGCAAGCCCGACAGCAGCAGGTCAAGCTGCCGGATTTCCTGCGCAACAGTGTTTTTCAGCTTGCGATGCCGAACTTTCAGGATAGCCAGTTCGTCGTCGGCATCCCGGTCGGTCGGCACATCAGTGACAGCAGGCTGTTCCGCCTTTTTTGAAACTGCGTGTTCGACCCGCGCGAGCGCCTGCTCAAGCCGGTCCAGCGCGGAATCCAGTGCAATGGTAGCCATGCCGCAACGCTAGCACATTGTCGGTTCATCGCAACAGTGTGGCGCCTGATCGCGCTGCCAAGATGGTGCGGAATGCTTGCCAGCCTTGACCATGCGCCCCGTGGTGACCAAAGAGGCCCCGCTTCCGAATCACCGGATAACGAGCAAGTGACCCGATGCGGGCGCTTCGCAGGAAGGGCTTTGATAAAGCATGACACGCGAAACCTCCGCGCTGGCGCCTATGGCCAATGCGATCCGTGCGCTTGCCATGGACGCGGTCCAGGCGGCCAATTCGGGGCACCCCGGTATGCCGATGGGCATGGCCGATGTGGCGACCGTGCTGTGGACGCAATTCCTCAAGCATGACCCTGCCGCGCCGAAATGGGCGGACCGCGACCGTTTCGTGCTGTCTGCCGGGCATGGCTCGATGCTTATCTACGCGCTGCTGCACCTGACGGGGTATGCCGCGCCGACAATGGACGACATCCGCAACTTCCGTCAGCTTGGCAGCCCTTGCGCTGGCCACCCTGAAAACTTCATGCTCGATGGCGTGGAATGCACCACTGGTCCGCTGGGGCAGGGGCTGGCCATGGCGGTCGGCATGGCCATGGCGGAACGCCACCTCAATGCGCAGTTTGGTGATGATCTGGTCGATCACAAGACGTGGGTGATTGCTGGTGACGGCTGTCTGATGGAAGGCGTAAACCACGAAGCGGTCGGCCTGGCGGGCACGCTGCGGCTTGGCCGCTTGAACGTACTGTGGGACGACAACAAGATCACGATTGACGGTGACACGTCGCTTTCTACCACGGAAGATGTCCTTGGTCGCTATGCCGCCAGCGGATGGCATGTGGCATCGTGCGACGGGCATGATTTTGCCGATATCGCGCGGGTGCTCGCTGAAGCTGCGGCCGATCCGCGCCCTTCGCTGGTTGCCTGCCGCACCGTTATTGGCAAGGGCGCGCCGAACAAGCAGGGTGGTCACAATGTGCATGGCGCGCCGCTTGGCGCCGACGAAATCGCCGCCGCGCGCGAATACCTTGGCTGGACCGCTGCACCGTTTGAAATCCCGGCCGATATCCTCGCAAACTGGCGGGCTGCTGGCGAGGCGGGCAAGGCCGAGCGCGCCGCGTGGGAAGCGCGTGCAGCCGCAAACCCGCAGGCTGGCGAACTGGCGCGGCGTATGGCGGGTGATCTGCCAGCCGAAACCGGCTTCGATGCCTATATCCAATCGCTGATCGCAAACCCGCCCAAGGTTGCCACGCGCAAGTCCAGCGAAATGGCGTTGGAAGCGTTCACGGCAAATATCCCCGAAATGGTCGGCGGATCTGCCGATCTGACCGGGTCGAACAACACCAAGACCAAGTCTACCGCGCCGTTCACCCCGGAAAGCTATGACGGCCGCTATGTCTATTATGGCATTCGTGAGTTCGGGATGGCCGCGGCGATGAACGGGATGGCGCTGCACGGCGGCGTGATTCCGTATGGTGGCACATTCCTGGTGTTTTCCGACTACTGCCGTAACGCGGTGCGCATGTCGGCGCTGCAGCATCAGCGCGTCGTCTATGTCTTCACGCACGATTCCATCGGGCTGGGCGAAGACGGACCGACTCACCAGCCTGTTGAACATGTCATGTCGCTGCGCATGATCCCCAACCTGCTGGTCTTCCGGCCGGCCGATGCAATCGAAACGGCAGAAGCTTGGGCCATCGCGCTTGCCAGCAAGGATCGTCCGTCCGTTCTCGCCCTTACCCGCCAGAACCTTCCGCCGGTGCGGTTCGACGCCGAGATGAAGAGCGCAAGGGGCGCATACCGTCTCGTTGCAGCGCAAGCCGCGCGCAAGGTGGTGCTGCTGGCGACCGGGTCTGAAGTTGCCATAGCCAAGGATGTTGCGGCGGCGCTTGAAGCGCAGGGCATTGGCGCCGATGTTGTGTCCGCCCCGTGTCTGGAGCTGCTTGACGAACAGGACGCTGCCTACCGCGCAGACCTTCTGCCTGCCGATACCCTGAAGGTATCGATCGAGGCTGGCGTTACGCTGGGCTGGCAAAAGTATGTTGGCGATGGTCTGACAATCGGCATCGACACGTTTGGCGCATCTGCCCCGGCGGAAGTGCTGTTCGACCACTTCGGCCTGACGGCTGAAAAAATTGTCCCGCAGATTGTTGCGCGGGTTTCTTGAGACTTATTAGGAGAAGCTGACATGGCGACCAAGGTTGCAATCAACGGTTTCGGACGCATCGGGCGCAATGTTGCACGCGCCATCCTCGAACGGCCCGATTGCGGCCTCGAACTCGTCTCGATCAACGATCTGGCAGATGCCAAGGCCAACGCTCTGCTGTTCAAGCGCGACAGCGTTCACGGCGCGTTTTCGGGCACGGTAGAGGTTGATGGCAGCGATCTGATCGTCAACGGAAAGCGCATCCAGGTGACCGCCGAGCGTGATCCGGCGAACCTGCCGCATGCCGCCAACGGCATTGATATTGCGCTGGAGTGCACCGGCTTTTTCACCAACCGCGATGGCGGCCAGAAGCACATCGAAGCAGGCGCCAAGCGCGTGCTGATCTCTGCGCCTGCCAAGAATGTCGATCTTACGGTCGTCTTCGGCGTTAACCACGACAAGCTGACCGCCGACCACAAGATCGTGTCGAACGCTTCGTGCACTACCAACTGCCTCGCTCCGATGGCCAAGGTTCTGCATGAATCCATCGGGATCGAACGCGGCCTGATGACCACGATCCACTCGTACACCAACGACCAGAAGATCCTCGACCAGATCCACAGCGATCCTCGTCGTGCTCGCGCCGCCGCAATGAACATGATCCCGACCAGCACCGGCGCTGCCGTTGCCGTGGGTGAAGTTCTGCCCGACCTGAAGGGCAAGCTGGACGGTTCGTCGATCCGCGTCCCGACGCCGAATGTTTCGGTGGTGGACCTGACCTTCACGCCGAAGCGCGACACCACGGTCGAAGAAGTCAACGGCCTGCTCAAGGCTGCTGCCAATGGCGCACTCAAGGGCGTTCTGGGTTACACCGACGAACCGCTGGTTTCGATCGACTTCAACCACGATTCGCATTCGTCGACGATCGACAGCCTTGAAACCGCTGTGCTGGAAGGCAAGCTCGTGCGGGTGCTGTCGTGGTACGATAACGAATGGGGCTTCTCGAACCGCATGCTCGACTCTGCGGGCGTGATGGCGAAGTTCCTGTAAGGAAAAACGGCATGGGGCGTCTCGGAGGCATTGCACGGCATGAAAGGTCGCGCGGGCCTGTCGAGACGCTCAACCGTGTTGAAGTTACGCGCCATGCGGGCGTCGATGGCGACGCGCGTGGTGCAATCCGTCCCGGCAAGTCGGGTCGCAGGCAGATTTCGCTTATCGAGGCGGAAAGCTGGGAAGCTGCGATGGCCGAACTCGGGATTTCCGCAAAGAGCGCGCTGCCCTGGCATGTGCGCCGCGCCAATCTCCTTGTCGAAGGGATACGGCTGCCGCGCGAAGCGGGGAAGGTCATCGCCATTGGCGACAGCCTGCGTATCGAAGTGACCTGCGAGTGCGATCCGTGCAGCCGCATGGAAGAGATTCTGCCCGGATTGAAAGCCGCGCTCGTGCCTGACTGGCGCGGCGGCGTGCTAGGCCGGGTGCTGGCCGACGGTGAAATTGCCGTGGGCGACGAAGTGAGGATCGAACAATGACCTTCAAGACCCTTGATGATCTTGGCGACGTGAGCGGCAAGGCCGTTCTGGTCCGCGAAGACCTGAACGTGCCGATGGCCGATGGCGTGGTGACCGACGATACCCGGTTGCGCGCAGCCGTGCCGACGATCAGCGAACTCTCGGACAAGGGGGCCAAGGTTCTTGTCCTGGCGCATTTCGGCCGGCCCAAAGGTCAACGCAGCGAGAAGGATTCGCTACGCCAGGTAGTCGGCGCACTGGAAAACGCTGTCGGCCGCCCCGTTTCCTTCATCGACGACTGCGCTGGTGATTCGGCCAAGGCCGCAGTCGTTGCGCTGGCGCCCGGTGCCATCGCCGTGCTTGAAAACACGCGCTTTCACGCGGGCGAGGAAAAGAACGATCCGGCGACCGTCGCCGCCATGGCTGCCCTTGGCGACATCTACGTCAACGATGCGTTTTCGGCTGCGCACCGCGCCCATGTTTCCACCGCAGGGCTAGCCGGTGCGCTTCCTGCCTTTGCGGGCCGCGCGATGCAGGCCGAACTGGAAGCATTGGAAAAGGCGCTGGGCAAGCCGGAACACCCTGTTGCCGCAGTCGTCGGCGGGGCGAAGGTCTCGACAAAGCTCGACGTGCTCAAGCACCTTGTTGGCAGGGTCGATCACCTTATCATCGGTGGCGGCATGGCGAATACGTTCCTTGCCGCGCGCGGTGTCGCCGTCGGCAAATCGCTGTGCGAACACGATCTGACCTCCACGGCGGATGAAATCCTTGCCAATGCCGAAAAGGCCGGATGCACCGTGCACCTGCCGTACGACGTCGTCGTGTCCAAGGAGTTCGCCGCCAACCCGCCAAGCCTGCGCACCTGCAATGTACACGAGGTCGCCGCGGATGAGATGATCCTCGATGTCGGTCCGGTTGCGGTCGAGGCGCTGGCAGACGTGCTGAAGACCTGCCGCACGCTGGTGTGGAACGGGCCGATGGGCGCGTTCGAAACGGTGCCGTTCGATGCCGCAACCGTCGCGCTGGCACGCACCGCAGCCGCCTTGTCGAAGGAAGGGTCGCTGGTGTCGGTCGCGGGCGGTGGCGACACTGTTGCGGCGCTGAACCATGCCGGTGTCGCCGGAGACTTTTCGTATGTGTCGACGGCCGGTGGCGCGTTCCTTGAGTGGATGGAGGGCAAGGAATTGCCTGGCGTCGCAGCCCTCACGCAATAATTTCGCAAGGCGCGTGTTGCACTGCGGCACGCGCCACTTTATGGCACAACCGTGCATAGCTATGCGGAGCCGCACAGCCGTGCTCCGGCAAGCAGACAGGACAGGCTGATGAACTTCACCGAAATGACCGCAAAGATGGCCTCCGGTAACGGCTTCATTGCCGCTCTAGACCAGTCGGGCGGATCGACCCCGAAGGCGCTCAAGGGCTATGGCATCGAAGAAGGCGCGTGGAACACCGAAGAGGAAATGTTCGGCCTGATCCACGAAATGCGCGCCCGGATCATCCGCTCCGATGCGTTTTCGGGTGAAAAGGTCATCGGGGCGATCCTGTTCGAACGCACGATGGACGGCTTGGTCGATGGCAAGGCCGTGCCTGCTGCACTGATCGAAAAGGGCGTCGTACCGTTCATCAAGATCGACAAGGGCCTGGAAGACGAAGCCAACGGCGTTCAACTGATGAAGCCGATGCCGACGCTCGACGCGCTGCTGGTGCGCTCGAAGGCGCTGGGTGTCTATGGCACGAAGGAGCGTTCGGTCATCAACTCCGCCAACCGTGAAGGCATTGCCGCCGTGGTCGCGCAGCAGTTCGAGGTTGGCAAGCAGGTGCTTGGCCACGGCATGATGCCCATCATCGAACCCGAAGTGAACATCAAGAGCGAAACCCGCGCCGAATGTGACGCGATCCTGCTGGACGAAATCCTCAAGAACCTTGCCGCGCTGCCGGAAGGCACGCAGGTCATGCTCAAGCTTTCGCTGCCGGTCGTGCCGGGCACCTTCGATCCGCTCGTTTCGCACCCCAAGGTGCTTCGCGTTGTCGCTCTTTCGGGCGGATACAAGCGGCCGGAAGCGTGCGTCGAACTGTCGAAGAACGCCGGGATCATCGCCAGCTTCAGCCGCGCGCTGCTGGAAGACCTGCGTCACCAGATGACCGACGCCGAGTTCGACGCGGCACTCGCCGGTGCCATCGACGAAATCTACACGGGGTCGACCAAGAAGATTCCCGTACCCGCTTGAGAGGGCGGAAAGGCGCGCCCCGTACCCGGCCACAGCCGGGGCGGGGCGTATTTCTTGCAGGAACGGCCTTGCCCGGATAGAGCGCGCAGCCATGGCCGGACTTGCAAGCGAACTCTACCTGATCTCTCCGCTCGATGTAGCGGGTGACTTTCCCGACCGGTTGGCAAGGGCGCTTGACGCCGGGCCGGTTGCCGCGTTTCAGTTCCGTGTCAAAGGTTTGGACGAACACGCCGCCGCGCGTCTTGCCGAACCGTTGCAACGCATCTGCGCCGACCGGGATGTGGCGTTCATCGTCAACGATTCCATCGCCCTGGCCAAGCGGCTCGGAGCGGACGGGGTGCATCTGGGACAGGATGATGGCGATCCGCGCGAAGCGCGCGAGCGACTGGGACGCAACGCCCAGATCGGAGTGACCTGCCACGACAGCCGTCATATGGCGATGGAAGCGGGGGAAGCGGGTGCGGACTATGTCGCGTTCGGAGCATTCTTTCCCTCGGCAACCAAGGATGCCAAGTTCCATGCCACGCTTGACCTGCTGGAATGGTGGCAAGGCATTTTCGAATTGCCGTGCGTGGCGATTGGCGGGATCACACCCCAAAACTGCGGACCTATCGTGCAGGCGGGCGCAGATTTTCTGGCCGTAAGCCATGCCGTATGGGGTGGCGATGAAGCCGCTGCCGTTGCGGCATTCCACGAAGCGATCCGTGCCAACGCACCCGAACGCGAAGGATAACAAGCGCGCGGCCGCGCAAGTGCCTTTCCACGTTGGACCGACCGTGCCAGACAGGTGCCTGTGAACCACACGACGGAGCAGGGCATGACCGCAGGCGCAGCGCAACGGGAACTGACGGTGCGCGGGGTGGTGCTCGGTGCTATCCTGACCGTCGTCTTCACCGCCGCCAATGTCTATCTTGGGCTGCGCATCGGGTTGACATTCGCCACCTCGATTCCGGCTGCGGTTATTTCGATGGCGGTGCTGCGAGGCTTTTCCGGGGCGACGATTCAGGAAAACAACATTGTCCAGACCATCGCCAGCTCGGCGGGCACGCTTTCCGCGATTGTCTTCGTCCTGCCCGGTCTGGTGATGGTCGGATGGTGGGCTGACTTTCCCTATTGGCAGTCGGTGTTCGTCATCGCGGTCGGTGGCATTCTGGGCGTGATGTATTCGGTGCCGCTGCGCCGGGCACTGGTGACAGGATCGGACTTGCCCTATCCTGAAGGCGTAGCTGCTGCCGAAGTGCTCAAGGTCGGTGCAGGAACCGGCGGCGTGGAGGAAAACCGCAAAGGGCTGGCGGCTGTAACTGCGGGCGGGCTTCTGTCCGCGCTCTATCCGCTGCTCGCCAAGATGAAGCTGGCAGCAGAGGAAGTGGGCGGCGTGATAAAGGTCGGCGCGGGAGGCACGATGCTGTCGGGCGGGCTTTCGCTCGCGCTAGTCGGTGTTGGCCATCTGGTCGGCCTTGCAGTCGGACTGGCCATGCTGCTGGGCATCATCATCAGCTTCGGTTTCCTGCTGCCGCAATTCACGGCTGGCGGCCCGCCAACTGGCGTTGAACTTGGTGATTTCGTCAGCACCGTGTTTCGTCAGCAGATCCGCTTTGTTGGTGCTGGCACCATCGGCGTGGCCGCGATCTGGACCTTGTTGCGGGTGATCGGTCCGATTGTGCGTGGCGTGGCCGCAGCGATCACCGCCAATCGCACGCGGCAGGGAGGCCGGATGGATTCGCTGGCCCTGACCGAACGCGATATTCCGATTGGCATCGTCGGCGGCACGATCGTTCTGGCGATGGTCCCGATTGCTCTTCTTCTCGCAGACTTTGCCACTGGTGGTCCGGTGTCGGGCGCGCTCGGTCTGTCGCTGGTCGCCTCGGTGCTCTACGTTCTCGTTGCAGGGGTGCTGATCGCTTCGGTCTGCGGCTACATGGCGGGTCTGATCGGTGCTTCCAACAGTCCGATTTCCGGGGTCGGCATTCTTGCTGCGCTCGGCATTTCGCTGTTGTTGCTGGCGCTGTTCGGCCAGGCAAACAGCGTTGATGATACCAAGGCGCTTGTCGCTTTCGCCTTGTTCGTCACTGCTATCGTGTTTGGTGTAGCGACGATTTCCAACGACAACCTGCAGGATCTCAAGACCGGGCAACTTGTCGGGGCGACGCCATGGCGTCAACAGGTGGCGCTGATCCTTGGCGTGGTGTTTGGTGCGCTCGTCATCCCGCCAATTCTCGATCTTCTGAACACGACGTTTGGCTTCCAGGGTGCACCGGGCGCCGGCAAGGATGCACTTTCCGCACCGCAGGCGGCGCTGATTTCGGCCATCGCCCAAGGCGTGCTGGGCGGGAGCCTTGACTGGGGCCTGGTTGGGCTTGGTGCGGGGATCGGCGTGGCGGTTATTGTCGCGGATGAAGCCCTGCGGCGTAGCGGGAAGGGCAGTCTGCCTCCGCTTGCCGTCGGCATGGGGATGTACCTGCCGACACAGGTGACCCTGCTGGTGATTGCCGGGACCGTGTTGGGCCACATCTACAACCGCTGGGCCGCGCGCCAGAGCGCGCCTGAACTGGCAGAGCGCATGGGCGTCCTGACCGCGACCGGGCTGATTGTGGGAGACAGCCTGTTCAACATCGTTTTTGCCGGAGTCGTTGCCAGCACCGACAATCCCGATGCGCTGGCGCTGGTTCAGGATTTCACGCTCGCACTGCCGGTCGGCATCACAGCCTTCGCGTCAATCCTCATCTACGCGTACTGGCGCATGCAACGCGACGGCCGGGTGGCAGCCTGACCGGCGAATGTTCAGCCAGGGTTGGCGATCAGCACTGGCCCGGCATGCACGCAGCGCATGCCAACCGGATTGTCCTGACGGTCCACCTCGCGCATCAGCGCCTTCCCGTCGAGGATGAAGCGCCGCCCGGCGAAAGACCCGCTGGTCAGGGTCAGGCGGTCATCCAGCAGCAGGTACGTGCCACGCGTGCCATCAGGCGCGACGTAGCTGGAATCGGGTACGACCGTATAGCCAAGGTCCGGCCGCGCCACCGGAATGGCGAGCGCATCGCCGGGCACTTCACAGGTCCAAGGCCCTTGTTGCAGCGTGGCCAGTTTGCCGCCGGGTACGGCAAGCGATGGCGCGGCCCAGCTTGCCATGGCGATGGCGGTTGCGGCAAGGGTGATCGGGGAAAGCTTCATGCAATCGGCGCTAGCATGCGACGCCCGCTTGAAGCAATCGCCGACAGCGGCTAAGGGCCGCGCTTCTCTTGCTTCGGCCCCCTTCGTTTAATGAGGCTCTTTCCATCATGAAGATCAGCGGCGTGGACATCCGTCCGGGCAACATCCTGGAATACGAAAAGGGCATCTGGAAAGTTGCCAAGACCCAGCACACCCAGCCTGGCAAGGGCGGGGCGTTCATGCAGGTCGAAATGAAGAACCTGATCGATGGTCGCAAGACCAACGTCCGGTTCCGCAGCCAGGACACGATCGAGCGCGTGCGGCTCGACACCAAGGACTTCCAGTTCCTTTATGCCGAAGGCGATGACCTGATCTTCATGGACGTGGAAACCTACGACCAGATCACCCTGCCGTCCGATCTGCTGGGCGATGCCGCGGCGTTCCTGCAGGATGGCATGACCGTGCTGCTTGAAATGTACGACGAACGGCCGATTTCCGTGCAGCTTCCCGAACAGGTCGAAGCGACGATCGTTGAGGCCGATGCCGTGGTGAAGGGGCAGACCGCTTCGTCCAGCTACAAGCCTGCGATCCTCGACAACGGCGTGCGCGTGATGGTGCCGCCCCATATCGGCAGCGGCACGCGGATTATCGTCGATGTGTACGAGCGCACCTACGTCGGCAAGGTGGGCTGATCCATGGCGGCAATTTCCGGCCTTATCCGGGTGATGGAGCGTGCGGCGCGCAAGGCGGGCAACCGCCTGCGCCGTGACTTCGGGGAAGTCGAGCATCTCCAGGTCAGCCGCAAGGGACCGGCAGATTTCGTTTCCAAGGCAGACCAGACGGCTGAACGCACCTTGTGGGATGAACTGCGTGCCGCCCGCCCGGACTGGGGCTTCCTGATGGAAGAAGGCGGCGAGATCGCGGGCGAAGCGGGCAAACCGCGCTTCATCATCGACCCGCTCGATGGCACCAGCAATTTCCTCCACGGGATTCCGCACTTTGCCATTTCCATCGCGGTGCAGGAGCCTGCGCTCGACGGCAAGGGACTGGACGGTTCAGGCTGGGGCGAGGTTACGGCCGCCATCGTCTATCAGCCGGTGACCGACGAAAGCTTCTGGGCGGAAAAGGCGCGTGGCGCGTGGTTGCAGGATCGCCGCCTGCGCGTTTCGGCGCGGCGTCATCTGGACGAGGCCTTGATTGCCACGGGCATCCCGTTTGCCGGTCGCGGCGACATGGCCGAATGGGTTCGCATCTACGCCGAACTCGGCCCGCGCGTTGCGGGTATCCGGCGTTTCGGCGCTGCTTCGCTTGATCTCGCGTGGGTCGCTGCCGGTCGTTACGACGGGTTTTGGGAAAGCAGCCTTGCGCCGTGGGATACCGCTGCCGGGTGCCTGCTTGTGCGCGAAGCGGGCGGTTTCGTTTCGGACTATCGCGGGCGGTCGCTGCCGATCTGCGATGAAACGGTGCTCGCGGGCAACGATGCGCTGCACTCCAAGCTGCACAAGCTGCTGGTCGGCGCGCTCAGGAATACTTGACCGATCGTCATGGCGCTGGCTAAGGCCGCGCCCTGATGGTTCCGTGCCCCTGTGGCGGAATGGTAGACGCGAACGACTCAAAATCGTTTGTAGCAATACGTGCCCGTTCGAGTCGGGCCAGGGGCACCATCCGCAATTTGCTGTTGTCTTGCGATCCGCCGCGGTTACGCTGCGTTTCCATGAAGACATTGTCCGGCGGTATCGCCGCCCTGCTGCTTGCAGCTTCTCCGGCATCGGCCAATGAGTTGCGCGATACGATCGCCCGCGATCTTCCGGGGCTGATGGCGATCTACCGTGACCTTCACGCCAACCCCGAACTGAGCTTTCAGGAATCACGGTCTGCCGCGCGTCTTGCGGCAGAAGCGCGCAAGGCAGGCTTTGCGGTTACCGAAAACGTCGGAAAAACAGGCGTCGTTGCCGTTCTGCGCAACGGTGAGGGACCGGTGGTGCTGATCCGTGCCGACATGGACGGACTGCCGGTGATCGAGCAGACTGGCCTGCCTTATGCGTCCAAGGCCCGTGGCACATCGACCGCCGGGGTTGAAAGCGGGATCATGCACGCCTGCGGCCACGACACCCACATGACCGCGTGGATCGAAATCGCCCGCCTGATGGCAGCGCAGCGCAAGGCATGGTCTGGTACGCTGGTAATGGTCGGCCAACCTGCCGAGGAAATTGGCCTCGGCGCGCGCGCAATGCTGGACGATGGCCTCTATACCCGCTTCCCGAAGCCGCAATATGCCCTGGCGTTCCATGACACGGGCGAACTGGCAAGCGGTGTGATCGGAACGCGTGAAGGCTTTGCGCTGGCCAATGTCGACAGTGTGGACCTGACCGTGCGCGGGCTGGGCGGCCATGGTGCCTATCCACATACCACGCGCGATCCCATCGTGCTTGCCAGCGCCATCGTCACCCGGCTGCAAACGCTGATAAGCCGGGAAAGCAGCCCGTTTGAGCTTGGCGTGGTGACCGTCGGCAGCTTTCACGCAGGCGCCAAGCACAACATCATCCCCGATGAAGCGCAATTGCAGCTTACGGTGCGCAGCTATGGCGATGCCCAGCGCACGCGGCTGCTGGACGGCATTGCACGCATAGCAAAGGGTGAGGGGATCGCAGCGGGCCTGCCCGACGCGCGCCTGCCGGTAGTGACCGTCCGTGAACCGCACACGAGAGCGACCTGGAACACCCCTGGGTTAACCCGAACGCTGCACCAACGCCTTACGGAACGGCTTGGCGCGGACCGGATCGTGGCAACCGGCGCGGTCATGGCGGGGGAGGATTTTGGTGAATATGGCCGCGCCGATCCTGATGCGATTGCATCAACGATCCTCTGGGTCGGCGGCACCCCGGCGCAGGAACTTGAACATGCCGTGCGCGAAGGGCGCGCGCTGCCCTCGCTGCACAGCCCCTATTTCGCGCCAGAAGCCGACAAGGTCATTACAACGGCAGCCGAAGCCCTCGTTGTGGCGGCCATGGGGCTGATGCCTGTGCGCCAATGATAATGGCGGTTTGCTGCTCTAATTGACAGCCGCGCCCAGTTGTACGGGCGCCAGCGGGCCGTTGGCAGAGGGCGTTTCTGCGCCGGCCGCCCTTGCGCTGACAGCATATACCGGGTCTGGCGTGACGCTTTCATCGGTGCGCGGCACTACGGGCGATGGCGCTGATGAGTTCAGCGCCTCAGTATGATGGTTTCCTGCAAGGGACTGCTGTTCTGGAGCGCCACCGGTCCCGGCTGGCGCTTGTGAAAACAGGGCAAAGCCGCCGGCACCAGCAACGATAATCACCGCAAAGTGCCGGTAAAGGACGGGGTCGACCCCCAGCATGTGGCGCTTTGCAGGTTTCATGGCCCATTCCGATATCATCGAGCGGTTAAGGATGCCTGACCCGCTGTTGGTGGATTTCCTCTGAATTGGCGCCAGCGCCCGCTTGCGTTCCAGATTTGTTCCGTTTATTCCGCAGGCATGGCCAAACCGAAGCGTCGCTATGTCTGCCAATCGTGCGGCGGAGTTTCCAACCGCTGGCAAGGGCAGTGCCCCGATTGCGCGGAATGGAATACGCTGTCCGAAGAAGCGCCGGAAACAGTGTTTTCGGCGCGCCACGATTTGTCCAGCGGCGGACGGCGGGTGCCGTTTGTCTCGCTCGACGATCCGGTCGCCCTGCCGCAAAGGCGCACTACCGGAATTGCCGAGTTCGACCGCGCGCTGGGCGGCGGCTTGGTTCCCGGCAGTGCAATCCTTATGGGGGGCGATCCGGGTATCGGCAAATCCACGCTGTTGCTGCAGGCCTCGGCGCAAGTCGCGCTGGCAGGTGGCGATGCGGTGTACATCAGCGGTGAGGAAGCATCGGCGCAAGTGCGGCTGCGGGCGGACCGGCTGGGACTTGGCAAGGCTCCTATCCAGCTTGCGGCTGCCACATCGGTCCGCGACATCCTTACAACACTTGGCAGCATGACCCCGCCTGCATTGCTGGTCATCGATTCGATCCAGACAATGCATTCCGACCAGATCGAAGGCGCGCCCGGTACTGTGAGCCAGGTGCGCGGCTGCGCATTTGAACTGATCCGCTATGCCAAGGAAAACGGCGTCGCGCTCGTGCTGGTAGGGCATGTCACCAAGGATGGTTCCATTGCCGGTCCACGCGTCCTCGAACACATGGTTGACGTGGTCATGAGCTTCGAAGGGGAGCGCAGCCACCAGTACCGCATCCTGCGCGCGCTCAAGAACCGCTTTGGCGCGGTGGATGAAATCGGTGTTTTCGCCATGGCCGGGGCGGGGCTTGAGGAAGTCGGCAACCCTTCGCTGCTGTTCCTTTCCGGCCGCGAACAGGATGTACCGGGCAGCGCGGTGTTTCCGGCGCTTGAGGGCACGCGGCCGGTGCTGGTCGAGATTCAGGCGCTGACCGTGCGCCTCGCCAGCGGGGCTACGCCGCGGCGGGCCGTTGTCGGATGGGATTCAGGACGGCTGGCCATGCTGCTGGCGGTGCTGGAGGCGCGGTGCGGGCTGAACTTTTCGACAGCAGAAGTTTATCTCAACGTGGCAGGCGGCTACCGCCTGACTGATCCTGCTGCCGATCTTGCCGTGGCCGCCGCGCTTGTATCGGCGCTTTCAGATCGCCCGCTGCCATCGGCGTCGATCTGGTTCGGGGAAGTCGCGCTTTCGGGTGAGGTGCGCCCTGTGGCGCACGCGCCGATCCGTTTGCGCGAAGCAGCAAAGCTGGGCTTCACGCGGGGCTGCGGGCCGGAATCCGGGGCGGAAACGGTGGCAGGTCTGCACTATGCGCCGCTGCGCCTGCTGCCAAATCTGATTGACCGGGTCATGGGCGGGTCATAGTGACAGGGCCGATGACAGGCTTTGACTACGTCGTTCTGCTTTTTGTGGGCATCGGGGCCGTGGGCGGCTTCATGCGCGGCTTTGTCGAAGAAGTACTGTCGCTTGCCGCATGGTGCCTTGCGCTGCTGGCGGTTCACTATTTTCACGAAACCGGCACCTATTTCCTGTCTGGTTACCTTCCCAACCAGACCGGGGCGGGCGTGCTGGCGTTTTTCCTGCTGTTGCTCGTGCCCTATCTGCTGGCACGCCTGTTCGCCCGCCGGATGGGCAGCGCCAGCCGCAAATCGGCGGTTGCGCCAATCGACCGCATGCTGGGCTTCGGCTTCGGCTCGGTGAAAGGCTTCATTATCGTGGTGATGGGCTTTGCGGTCGTGGTGTTCGCCTATGATCTTGTCTGGGGCGTCGATGGTCGCCCGCCATGGATCACGCAATCGCGCACTTATCCCTTCCTCAACGCGGCCAGCGAAGAATTGCTGACAATGATTTCCGACCGGCGCGAAGAAGCCGCCGATGCGGCGCGCGAAGTGGCGCGGCGCAAAGCGCGTGCGGCCCTTTCAGGGGAATGACGTGACCGCCGGGCGCGGCCTGTACTCGCCGCAGATCCTCGCTGCCGCAATGGATCTGGTGGCCTATGGCTGGGATGATGCGCACCCGTTACGCGGTTCGGCGCGCTCGCGCAGTTGTGGCAGCACGCTGGACGTCGGAATGAGCCTTGATGCACAAGGCCGGATAGATGCTCTTGGCATCAGGCCCCATGCGTGCGCGGTGGGGCAGGCAGCAGCGGCGATCTTTGCAAAGGCGGCAAAGGGACGCACGCGGGCATCGGTCACCAGTGCGCGGGCCGATATCGCAGGGTGGCTTGCGGGAGACGCTGGTCTGCCCGACTGGCCCGGCATTTCCCTGATCGCGCCTGCCCAGGCCTATCCGGCGCGGCACGGTGCAATCCTGCTGGCGTGGGACGCTGCTCTTGATGCACTTGGCCAAAATATCGGCAGATAGCCGGGCGATTGTAGCTGCGGGGCTTTCCCCTGCGGAACGGCTTCGCTAGAGCGGCTGCAAGGATTGTCGCAGGGGATGATGGCGTGACGCAACAGGCAGCAGTGAAGGACCATGGCGCGCAGCCCAGTGCATCGGACATCAGGCTGGTCATTGCCGCCAGTTCGGCGGGCACGATTTTCGAATGGTACGATTTCTTCATCTACGGCACCCTTGCCGCGATCATCGGCAAGACCTTCTTCCCGTCGGATAACGCAACGCTGCAAGTCCTGCTGGTCTGGGCCGGGTTTGCCGTTGGTTTCGGCTTTCGTCCGCTGGGCGCAATCCTGTTCGGATACCTTGGCGACAAGCTGGGCCGGAAGTACACCTTCCTCGTTACCGTAACGATGATGGGCATCGCCACCGCCGGGGTTGGGCTTATCCCTTCGGCGCAGACCATCGGGTTGTGGGCGCCTGCCATCATCATCTTCCTGCGCGTGCTGCAAGGCCTCGCGCTGGGCGGCGAATATGGCGGGGCGGCGATTTATGTTGCCGAACACGCTCCCGGCGGACGTCGGGGCTATTACACCAGTTATATCCAGGCCAGCGTTGTTGGCGGGTTCGTGTTGAGCCTGATCGTGGTCCTTTCCAGCAAGGGGCTGATGCCAGATGAAGTCTGGCAAAGCTGGGGCTGGCGCGTACCGTTCCTGGTCAGCCTCGCCCTGCTGGGGATTTCGCTCTGGATGCGGCTCAAACTGTCCGAAAGCCCGGTTTTCCAGGCGATGAAGGAAGATGGCGAGCTTGCCGGCAATCCCTTCGTGGAAAGCTTTACCTACCCCGGCAACAAGCGCCGGATTTTCATCGCTCTCTTCGGCGTGGCGAGCGGGCTGACGGTGATCTGGTATACCGCGATGTTTACCGGTCTCAGCTTCCTGAAATCCGCAATGCGGATGGATGAAACGCTGGCGGAAATCGTCGTCGGAATTGGAGCCGCCATTGGCATGGGCTTTTTCATCTATTTCGGAGCAATGTCTGACCGGGTCGGGCGCAAGAAGCCGATCATTGTCGGGTACGTGCTGACGCTTTTGCTGCTTTTCCCGGCTTTCTGGCTGATGGGCAAAGCGGCCAATCCCGAACTTGCCGCTGCCGCAGAACGCAACCCGGTCGTCGTATCCGGGCCGGAATGCGATTACAGCCCGTTCGCGTCCGAACAGTCGAGCAATTGCGGCAAGCTGCTTGCCGACCTTTCCGCATCGGGCGTGGCGTACAAGCTCGATCTGACCAAGGACTTTGCGATGACGGTCGGCGGCGCGCCGGTCGATCTTGCGGACTTCCCGTGGACGGCCAACGCGGCAGCGCGGAGCAATGCGTTGCAGACCCTGTTGGCGCAGCGGGGATACGACCTCAGCCGGATCAAGCCTTCCCCCCTGCGTCTGGCCGGTGTGATCGGTGCTCTGCTGCTGCTCATGGCCCTGTCTGGCGCCACCTACGGGCCGGTTGCGGCCTTGCTTTCGGAAATGTTCCCGCCGCGCATCCGGTACAGTTCGATGTCGATACCCTACCATCTGGGCACCGGATATTTCGGTGGTTTCCTGCCGCTTATCTCAAGCTACATCGTCGCCCGCACCGGGGATCCCTATGCGGGGCTGTGGTATACGTGGGTCGTTGTGCTGGTGGCACTGATTGTCGGTGCGTGGGGGTTGAAGGGCGGCTTGCCGACCGACTTCACGGATGACTGACGCGCCGTTGCCGGTTCCGCCGCCATCTGCGCTGCGGCTGCGCATGGATGCAGCGGCGCTGGCAACGAACTGGCGCACGCTCGATCGGTTGTCCGGTCAGGCGTCCGCTGGCGCTGCGGTAAAAGCCAATGCCTACGGGCTGGGTGCTGCACGGGTTGTGCAAGCACTCGCAGCAACGGGGTGCCGCGATTTCTTCGTCGCGCACTGGAGCGAAGTGCCGGACCTTTTGCCGCACGTCCCAGCCAGCGCGATTGCCGTGTTGCATGGCCCGATGAATGCTTCCGAAGCGGCATATGCTCGCGCGACTGGAGCAATACCGGTTCTCAACACCCGTGGTCAGGTGCAGGTGTGGCGGGAAAGTGGCGGTGGTCGATGTCACCTCATGGTCGATACCGGCATGAACCGACTTGGTCTGGCCAGCGACGATCTGAATGACGCGGTTATTGCCGGTCTCGATGTCGACCTGTGCATGAGCCATCTTGCCAGCGCGGACGAGGATGTGCCGCAGAATGCGCAGCAGAAGGCGGTTTTTGCTGCAGTGCGCCAGCAGGTCCGTGCCCGGCGCTACAGTTTGGCCAACAGCGCCGGAATTGTTCTGGGCAGTGCTTACCACGCCGATCTGACCCGGCCTGGCCTTGCGCTCTATGGCGGCATCGCGCGACCGGAACTGGCAGGCCGGATCGGGCAGGTCGCTTTTCCCGAAGCAGCGGTCATCCAGGTCCGCCAGCTCGTGCCGGGCGATCGGGTAGGGTACAACGCCCGCTTCGTCGCCGACCGGCCAATGCGTATCGGAGTGTTGGCCATAGGGTATGCCGACGGATACCTGCGCTGCTGGTCGGGGAAGGGCCGGTTTGTGTGGCGCGGTGCGGTAGTCCCGGTGCTGGGGCGGGTGTCGATGGACCTGACCGTTGTCGATCTGACTGACGTGCCGGATTGCAGCGAGGGCGATTGGCTTGGCGTGGAGTACGATCTGCGCATGGCTGCCGAAACGACCTGCCTGTCGCAATACGAACTGCTCACCCTGCTGGGCCAACGATTTTCGCGCCAAAGTGGCGACTAACGGCCCTTGTTAACTTTTATTGCGCTGCACATACTGCACGTGCTAATTTAGAAAATCAGTCGCAGCGGGGGCCCTACCATGGCCAGTGAAAGCAAGTCCGGCGGAATCGTAACGATCAAGAAATACGCCAATCGCCGGCTCTACAATACCAGTACTTCCAGCTATATCACGCTGGACCATCTTGCTCAGATGGTGAAGGAAAACATCGACTTCAAAGTCATCGATGCCAAGACCGGGGCGGACCTTACGCACTCGATACTTGCACAGATCATCATGGAGGAAGAGCAGACTGGTGAACAGATGCTGCCCACGAACTTTCTTCGCCAATTGATTTCGATGTACGGCAATTCGATGCAGGCGTTGCTGCCCGGTTATCTTGAAGCATCGATGGAACATTTCCGCGAGAATCAGGTGAAGCTGCGCAAGGCGATCGAAGACAGCATCGGCGCCAACCCTCTGGCCCAACTGGCCCAGCGCAACGTCGAGATGTTCAAGGCAGCGGCCGCGGCCTTTGCTCCTGGCCTTGCCGGCAAGGAAGACACTCGCACCGCCGACGAGGATGACGACCTTGATTCGCTGCGCAAGCAGATGGCGGAAATGCAGAAGAAGCTCGATCAACTGGCCAAATGACGGTTGGCTGGCCGTCATTTTGGACCCGGCATTTTTGTTATCGTGGTTTTCGTGGTGCCGGATTTGGCTGACTCCAATCTGCCCATTGCGGGATTGCGGATAGCAGCTTAACGCCGCTGCCCATGAACCAGCCTTCAATCAAGCATGCGCTTTCGATCAAGCGCGCAGACGACTTCGCCCAATGGTATCAGGCGGTGATTGCCGAAGCCGAGCTTGCGGAGGAATCCGGGGTTCGCGGCTGCATGGTCATCAAGCCGTGGGGCTATGGCATCTGGGAACGCATCCAGAAGCTGATGGACGCCCAGATCAAGGAAGCAGGTGTCGAAAACTGCTATTTTCCGCTGTTCATCCCGCTTTCGTACTTTGCGAAAGAGGCAGAGCACGTTGAAGGCTTTGCCAAGGAGATGGCGGTGGTCACCCACCACCGGCTGATTTCCGATGGCAAGGGCGGGCTGACGCCGGACCCGGAAGCCAGGCTGGAAGAGCCGCTGGTCGTGCGCCCAACGTCGGAAACAGTGATCGGCGCGGCCATGGCACGGTGGGTACAATCATGGCGCGACCTGCCACTGCTGACCAACCAGTGGGCCAACGTTGTGCGCTGGGAAATGCGCACCCGCATGTTCCTGCGCACCAGCGAGTTCCTGTGGCAGGAAGGGCATACTGCACATGTCGACGAAAGCGATGCCATGCGCGAAACGCTGCGCGCGCTCGAAATGTACCGTGCCTTTGCCGAAGGACCGCTGGCGATGCCCGTAATCGCTGGTCCCAAGCCGGAAAACGAACGCTTCCCCGGCGCGGTCGAGACGTTCTCGATCGAAGCCATGATGCAGGATGGCAAGGCGCTCCAGGCAGGCACCTCGCATTATCTTGGCACGACTTTCGCGCAAGCGGCGGGCATTCGCTACCAGGACAAGGAGGGGCAGCAGGCTCTGGCCCACACGACGAGCTGGGGCGTGTCGACCCGGCTTATCGGTGGCGTGATAATGACCCATGGCGATGACGATGGCCTGCGCGTCCCGCCGCAGGTGGCGCCGCAGCAAATCGTCATATTGCCGATGCTTCGCGACAATGACGGCGATGAAGCACTGCTCGCATACTGCGAGGCGATCCGCGCCGAACTGGCCCGGCAGACAGCCTTCGACGAACGGGTGCGCGTGCTCCTCGACAAGCGTCCCGGCAAGGCAACCGGCAAACGCTGGGCGTGGGTTCGCAAGGGCGTGCCGCTGATACTTGAAATCGGCGGGCGCGATGCCGAAGGCGGTCAGGTTTCGGTGCTGCGCCGTGACCGCCTGTGGCGCGACGATGCCAAGCCGAACTTCATCGGGCAATCGCGCGACAGCTTTGTCGCAAGTGCTGCGAGCGAACTGGAATCGATTCAGTCCGCCCTGTATGCCGAAGCGCGCGCACGCCGCGATAGCCAGATTGTCCGTGACATTACGGACCTTGCCGGGCTTTCGGCTTATTTTGAGGAAAGCGCAAAGTTTCCGGGGTGGGTGGAAATGGCGTGGTCGCGTCCAACCGGCGCTGCGCTCGACAAGGTTGTCGAACAGCTCAAGGCGCTCAAGCTGACGATCCGCAATACCCCGCTCGATGCGGAAAAGCCGACCGGGACATGCCCGTTCACCGGCGAACCGGCCGTTGAAAAGATCCTTGTCGCCCGGTCGTACTGACCCCGCGGAAGCGCCTTGCACCAATTGCCACGCCTTTGTTGCGGATGATGGCTTGGCGCGGGGCGCAGGGTGAGTAATCTGTGCCCATGCGCCAGATCATCGCCCTGCTTTTGTTCGTGTCTGCCACCGCCGCCTTTGCCGCGCCGGAGGATTCCATTTCCGAAGGTCGCCTGCGGGCAGATGTCGAACGCCTGAGCGGTTTCGGCACCCGCCACACGCTGTCGAGCCAGACCGATCCGAAGCGTGGCATTGGTGCGGCGCTGAACTGGGCGGAAAACGAGTTCCGCAAGGCGTCGGCGCGCTGTGGCGGCTGTCTTGAAATCGCCCGGCCGGAAACGATCGTCAGCGGTAATCGCGTTCCAGCACCGACAAGGCTGGTCGATGTCATCGCCATTCAGCGCGGGACCGAGCGCCCGAACGAAGTCGTCATCGTTCAGGGCCACATCGACAGCCGCGTGAGTGACGTGCTGGACGCGGTAAAGGATGCGCCCGGCGCGAACGACAACGCTTCCGGGACGGCGCTCGTGATCGAGGCGGCCCGCGTCCTTTCAAACACCAGATTTCCGACGACGATTGTCTATGCCGCACTTTCGGGCGAGGAGCAGGGCCTGTTGGGCGGGAAACTGCTCGCCGACTACGCTGCCGCACAAGGGTGGACGGTCAAGGCGGTGCTGAACAACGATATCGTTGGGGGCTCGCGCGGGTCAGACGGCTATCACGACGATACGCACGTTCGCGTCCTGTCCGAAGGGCCGCGCGCCGATGCCACCGATGCGCTGCGCGCCCAGCAGCGGCGATTCGGCGGCGAAAACGACAGCCCCTCGCGCAACATTTCGCGCTGGGTGGCCGGGTTGGCAGAGGGGGACGCGGGCGGTCTTGCCGTGCGGCAGATCTGGCGCGCCGACCGGATGGGCAGGGGCGGTGACCAGTTGCCGTTTTCCGAAAAAGGTTTCCCCGCTATCCGCTTGACCGTGGCGGTCGAGGATTACGAGCATCAGCACCAGGACGTGCGGACCGAAAACGGCACGACCTATGGCGACACTGCCGATGAAATGGATTTTCCCTATCTGGCCAAGGTCACGCGCCTGAACGTGCGTGCACTGGGCGCGCTGGCACGCGCGCCGATGCCGCCTGCGCCGACCATGAAGGGCGCCGTGCAGACCTCCACCGATATTGCGTGGCAACCTGTTGCTGGCGCAAAGCATTATCGCGTGTGGCAGAGGCGCACCGATGCTCCGGGGTGGGAGACTGTCCTGCAGGACACGCTGGAAACTGCGGTGCACCTTGAAGGCGTCCGCGCGGATGACTGGATGTTCGGTGTCAGTGCCATTGCCGCCGATGGCACCGAAAGCCCGGTCGCGTCCGCCGTGCCGGGCGGTGCGTTCGCGCCGATCACTGCGCCCTGACCGGATCGCTCCACCCGCGGCGGGGCGACTTTGCTTGCCATTGCGAGTTCAAGGGACCACATGCCGGGCATGAAAAAGCATTCCTATCCCCAGGGCCAGCCATCGCGTGAGCAGGTTCTCGATTTCATCGCAAAATCGGACGAACCAGCCGGCAAGCGCGAGATTGCGAAAGCGTTCGGCCTGAAGGGGGTGGAAAAGATCGCGCTCAAGGCGCTGTTGAAGGACATGGCCGACGAGGGGCTGATCGACGGCAATCGCAGCGCATTCCACGCCATGGGCGGTATCCCGCGCGTGACGGTACTGCGCATAGTCGAGATTGATGAGGGGGAGGCCATTGCCATCCCGGATAGTTGGCACCCGGAAGACGCCAGCCCGCCGCCGCGCTTGCGTGTTATCGAACCGCGCGGCAAGGCGCGGGATCGCAGCGCGGCCTTGAAAGTGGGTGACCGCGTGCTGGCCCGCACCGAAGAAGCAGGCAAGGGCTGGGTGGCCCACCCGATGAAGAAACTTGCGGTCAGTGACGAGCAGGTGCTTGGGGTTGTCGAACTGGATGGCACTGGCAAAGGCTGGCTTGCCCCGGTGGACAAGCGGGTGCGCAACGCGGTGCCGATCTCCGACCTCGGCGGCGCGCAGGCGGGGCAGCTTGTCCTGGCGGAACCGGCCGGGCGTTCGGCGCGGGCTGGCATGAAAGTGACCGCTGTTCTGGGTGATCCGTTGGCGCCGCGCGCGTTCAGCCTCATCGCCATTCACAAGCACGGTATCCCATTCGTTTTTCCTCAGGCCGCGCTGGACGAGGCGACGATTGCCGCCAAACTTCCATTGAGCGCCGAACACCGCGAGGATTTGCGCCATGTGCCGATCGTGGCCATCGACCCGGTGGATGCGCGCGACCATGACGATGCGATCTGGGCTGAACCCGATGGTACTGGCGGATTTCGTGCCGTCGTCGCCATCGCGGACGTCAGCTTTTATGTGCGCCCCGGCGGTCAGCTTGACCGCGAAGCGCGCAAGCGGGGCAATTCGGTCTATTTCCCCGACCGTGTCGTGCCGATGCTGCCCGAAGTGCTCAGCGCGGATGTCTGCTCGCTCAAGGCAGGCGAAGATCGCGCAGCCATGGCATGCCACCTGACCATTGATGCGCAGGGCCGCATCGCCAGTTGGCGTTTCACGCGGGCATTGGTGCGGATCGCCGAAGTTATCGCCTACGAAGAAGCGCAGCGGCGGGTTGATGAAGATGCCGGTGGGGCAATGACAACGGGCGCTTCGCCCGGTGTCGATATCGCCGTGCTGCGCAACCTGTGGGCGGCCTGGCGTCTGCTGGAAAAGGCACGCAACGACCGTGATCCTCTCGACCTCGACCTGCCGGAACGGCGCGTCGTGCTGGATGAAAACGGTCGCATTGCCGAAATCGCGTTGCGTGACCGGCTCGACGCCCATCGGGTTGTCGAAGATTTCATGATCGCGGCAAACGTCGCCGCGGCCAAGGCGCTTGAGGCGAAAGTCGCCCCGGTCGTTTATCGCATCCATGAACCACCGAGCCGCGAAAAGCTTATAACCCTCAAGGACTATCTTGCGACCTTCGGTCGCAAGCTGGCGCTGGGGCAGGTGATTACGCCTTCGCTGTTCAACCGGATGCTCAAGGACGTCAGCGATGATGCGGAAAAGGCGCTGGTCATGGAGGCAGTACTGCGCAGCCAGACGCAAGCCTATTATGGCCCACGCAACGCCGGGCATTTCGGCCTTGCGCTTGGGAGCTATGCGCACTTCACCTCCCCGATCCGACGCTATTCCGACCTGCTGATTCACCGCGCGCTGGTCGATGCCTACGGACTGGAGCAGCCGCGACCGCAAGCGGATGTCCCGGCCTTGTCCGGTCTGGCGGAACGGGATCGCAACGACCTCGCGCGGATTTCCGACGCGATCAGCACCGCCGAACGCCGCGCGATGGAGGCCGAGCGTGAAACGACCGATCGCTATGTTGCCGCCTGGCTTTCCAGCCGCGTCGGTGAAGTGTTCGATACCCGCATAACCGGCGTGCAGAAGTTCGGGCTGTTTGCCACGATCATCGGGCTTGGCGGCGATGGGCTGGTTCCGGTTTCGACGCTCGGAGCGGAACGCTTCGGTTACGACGAAAAGGCGCAGCGATTGATTGGCGAGGAAAGTGGTGAGGCGTTTGCCATCGGCATGATCCTCAAGCTGCGCCTTGCTGAAGCGAATCCCCTTACCGGCGCGTTGAAGTTCGAACCGGCTGATGTAGCCGAAGGGGTCAAACGGATCGAACGCCGTGGCGGTCGCGCAGAGCAAAAGCCCCGCCGCAACGGACAGTTCATGGCTGGCAAGCGCGGCAGACCGTCCAACATCCGGCACCAGGGCCGCAAGAAGTAGGATCAGCTCAAGCGGTCGATATCCTCGTCCGCCATGGTGCCGGGCACGATCATCAGCGGACAGGACAACTGCCCCGCGATACCGGCAAAGTGCGTTACCAGCGGGCCGGGGTTACCGTTGGCGGCACCAAGCACGAGCGCCGAAACTTCCGGGTGCTCATCAAGATAGGCACGCACGACCTGCGGTCCATCGCCCTGCTTTACCGCGATGACCGCGGTCAGCCCCGATTCAGAGGCAAGGCTCCCGGCTGCCGTCATTGCTAGCACTTCAGCGCGGTCGCGCGCTTCTTCCTCGATGGTGGCCTGCACGCCGCCGAACGCAACGAACTCCTGCCGCTGGACCAGTGCAAGGATATGCACCGCGCCGCCTGTACGCACCGCCCGACGCGCGGCAAAGCGCAGGGCGCTTCGTGCTTCCTCGGTTTCGTCCATGATGACGAGGTAGACTCGTGCCGGAGAAATGGGATCAGGCATGCGCATATTCCTTCCGCGACCTGTCGTACTGGCTAATTCGTATGCAAGGCAAGCGGCAAGCCCCTTGACCCGACGCACCAAGGCGGTGAAATGAAGCGGACAAAAGATGCAGCCGTGGTTTGCGCCATGGCACCTTTTCTTCGCCCAGTCAGGACACGGTACACATGCCCATCGCGATCAAGATGCCCGCCCTTTCGCCGACGATGGAAGAGGGGACGCTGTCCCGCTGGCTGGTCAAAGTCGGAGACAAGGTTTCCGCCGGTGACATCATGGCGGAAATCGAGACCGACAAGGCGACAATGGAGTTCGAGGCTGTCGATGAAGGCACGATCGTCTCTATCGAAGTCGCCGAAGGCAGCGATGGCGTGAAAGTCGGCACAGTTATCGCAACCCTGGCCGGGGAAGACGATGATGCCGATACTGAAGCAGCACCGGCAAAGTCTGCAGCCCCGGAACCCAAAACTGCGGTCGAAGAGACGCCGTCACAGGCACCGGTCGCCGCACAGCCTGCTGCACCGCCCCCTGCGGCAGCCGCCAAGGGAGATCGGATCGTGGCCAGTCCGCTGGCGAAACGGATTGCGGCGAGCAAGGGCATTGACCTTGGCGCCGTGGCCGGGTCCGGCCCGAACGGCCGCATTGTGAAGGCTGATGTCGAAGCGGCCCGTGCCGCACCAGCGGTAGAAAGCAAGGCTGCCGCTCCCGCAGCGGCTGCAACAGCAACGCCAACATCACCATCCGCAGTGCCCGATTTCGGCATCCCGTTCGAAGCGCAAAAGTTGAACAATGTGCGCAAGACCATCGCCCGTCGCCTGACCGAAGCCAAGCAGACAATCCCGCACATCTATCTTACAGTCGACATCCGCCTCGATCCCCTGCTCAAGCTGCGTGGCGATCTGAATGCGGCGCTGGAGCCGCAGGGTATCAAGCTGTCGGTCAACGACCTGCTCATCAAGGCGCTGGCCAAGGCGTTGGTGCAAGTGCCCAAGTGCAACGTCAGCTTTGCGGGCGATGAATTGCGCAGCTTCACGCGGGCGGACATTTCGGTTGCAGTTGCCGCACCGTCTGGCCTCATCACCCCGATCATCGTCGATGCCGGAAGCAAGTCTGTCTCTGCTATTGCTTCCGAGATGAAAGCTCTCGCCGGGAAGGCACGCGACGGAAAATTGACGCCTGCGGAGTACCAGGGCGGCACGGCATCGCTATCAAACCTGGGCATGTACGGGATCAAGCAGTTCGATGCGGTGATCAACCCGCCGCAGGGCATGATCATGGCCGTCGGTGCAGGGGAGCAGCGCCCCTATGTTGTCGACGGCGCGCTCGCAGTCGCCACGGTCATGTCGGCGACTGGCAGCTTCGATCACCGGGCGATTGACGGAGCGGACGGCGCAGAACTGATGCAGGCGTTCAAGACGCTTATCGAAAACCCGCTGGGGTTGGTGGCCTGATATTTGCCTGAACGGGTACGCCCGTTCGGATCGCTGGAACTACTCTCCCGCAGTGGGGACGAAGGAGCATTCGCGTGGCTGAACAGTATGATGTGATCGTCCTAGGATCCGGCCCAGGCGGCTATGTGGCTGCAATCCGCTGTGCGCAGCTCGGCCTGAAGACCGCGATCGTCGAGCGGGAAAACCTGGGTGGCATCTGCCTGAACTGGGGCTGCATCCCGACCAAGGCGCTGCTGCGGTCGGCCGAAGTGTTCAATCACATGAAGCACGCTGCCTCTTATGGTCTGGCGGCCGACAACATTCGTGCCGATCTCGATGCCGTGGTCAAGCGCAGCCGCGGCGTCGCCAAGCAGCTCAGCCAGGGCATCGCGCACCTGATGAAGAAGAACAAGATCACCGTTCACATGGGCACGGGCGTGCTCAAAACGGCTGGGAGCGTGGAAGTAAGCGGTGAAAAAGGGGCAGAGACGATCAACGGCAAGCATGTGATCGTTGCAACCGGTGCACGTGCGCGCGACCTGCCCTTCGCCAAGGCCGATGGTGATCGCATCTGGACCTATCGCCACGCAATGACTCCGAAAGTGATGCCGACCAACCTGCTGGTGATCGGATCCGGAGCGATCGGCATCGAGTTTGCCAGCTTCTACAACGACATGGGTGCCAAGGTGACCGTTGTGGAAATGATGGATCGTATCGTGCCGGTCGAAGATGCAGACGTTTCGGCATTCCTCTTGAAGGCGCTGACCAAGCAGGGGCTCAGGGTAATGACCGGCGCCGGTGTCGAAAGTCTTGCAACCGGTTCCAGCGGTATAAGGGCGCGGATCAAGGCTGCGGATGGCAAGGTGGAGGAAATCGATTTCAGCCACGTCATCGTTGCGGTCGGCATCGCGCCGAATACAGAGAATATCGGCCTCGAAACGCTCGGCGTGAACACCGAGCGGGGCATCATCGCAATCGACGGGTATGGCCGCACCAGCGTGAAAGGTGTCTGGGCGATCGGTGATGTGACACCAGGGCCGTGGCTCGCGCACAAGGCCAGCCATGAGGGCGTGATCGCTGCCGAGTCCATCGCTGCCGAACTTGGGAACAAGGACGTGCATCCCCACCCGATGGACCGGCTGAACATTCCCGGCTGCACATATTGCCACCCACAGATTGCCAGCGTCGGACTTACCGAAGCGAAGGCGAAAGAGGCCGGGTACAAAGTGAACGTCGGCACGTTTCCTTTCATCGGCAATGGCAAGGCGATTGCGCTGGGCGAACCCGAAGGCTTCGTCAAGACGGTGTTCGATGCCGCTACCGGGGAACTGCTTGGCGCGCATATGATCGGTGCCGAAGTGACGGAAATGATCCAGGGCTACGTGATCGGCAGGACGCTGGAGACGACAGAGGCCGAACTGATGCACACGGTATTCCCCCACCCGACCATCAGCGAATCGATGCACGAAAGCGTCCTTGCAGCTTATGGAAAGGCGCTGCACATCTGATCCATGCTGCGCGGCATGTTGCGGATTGCGCAGAGAAAATTATGAGGACCTTGGCAATACTTTGAAAGCATGTCCCCCTTGTCAGGAGAGGGATAGAAGCCTAACTTGACGCCTGTCCGGTTTGTGCGTGGTGCAGCGTTCCTGATCAAACGCATTCCGGCAATAAGACAGGGCCGAAAACGGTCCGACTTACGCAGGAGAGTTATCATGAAGACCGTAATCACGGCCATTTCGGCCGTTTCGGCGCTGTGCCTTGCAATCCCCGCGAATGCTGCACCGCGTGAACCCATCAATGTCACAATCGTCAGCGACGGCATGGACCTGACCGATCCCGGTCAGGTTTCGCTGCTCAGCAAGAAGGTCAATCTGGCCATTATCGAAGCGTGCAACCCCGACGACCGGCTCAGCAATGGCCGTCAACCGGATCTGCAGTGCCGCAAGGAACTGCGCCGCGATGCAGCGGTAAAGATTGCAGCCTTGACCAATGAAGCCCAGCGCAAGCGGATGGCCGGCCTTTAATTCCAGCCTTGGTGGGACCGTCTCTATCGGACGGTCCCACGCTTTGCTTCATGCTGCAAGCGCACGCTGATGCAGACGTGTTACCGCGTCAAGGGCAGACAGCAACGCCCCTTCCATCCAGCAGCCGTAGTAGGATGCATGCTCACCGGCCATCACGATGCGGCCGTCTATGGCGCACAAGTTCTGATAATGAGCAGCGCGGCTCTCCTCCGTCCACGTGGCGCAGCAGCCCATGATCCATGGCGCGCGCGCCCACGCAAACGACACCCCCGACAGGAACTCCTTGCGGTATTCTGCCGGATGGAACACCGACCCTTGCGTCAGCGCGGCTTCGATCCGCTGCGCTGGTGTCATGCCGGCAAGCTGATACCCGCCCGCACCGCCAGCGAATGCGCCGAGCAATACGGCAGGTCCATCCTTGAAGAAGTTGTTGTTGGGATAGGAAATCAGCCCGATCGCCTGATCGGTGAAACTGTGGCCACCGTAGATCGAGTAATCCTCCTCCCAGAACCGGCGCTTCATCTCCAGCCCCATCTTGACCGAGTTCGAATAGGGCAGGGCCTTGAGAGCCGCCTTCATCGGCGCGCCAACCTGCAATTCGATCTGGTTAAGGATCGTCGTGGGAATCGTGCAGACACAGTAATCCGCACTGGTCGAACCTTTCTGCCCGGTTTTCGTGTCCTCCCATGTCGCGGTCACGCCACGGTCGTCCTGGGTGATGGCGGTTACCTTGGTGTTCAGCCGTACCATCTTGCCGACCTGGCGGAAGAAACCCTTGCCCACCATGTCCATCCCGCCCTTGGGCTGGAACATCGTCGTCTGCATGACATTGCTGAAGAAGAAGCCCATCTGCGTCCACACGTTCGACGCCAGAACATCGGACAGGCCATTGATCTTCGAAGGCGTGGGTTCCCCACCCACGCCGCCACCCGGCGGTGTATCGTATCCGCGCTGGCTCGATACCTTGATGCTGCTGGTGAAGGCCATGTTCTGGTCGAGCACGCCCCATTC